>Ga0209580_10000024_pt1 | contig 198498 bp, 176 predicted proteins | sample Coa_R1_5_FD_187153 | JGI IMG/M metagenome (GOLD analysis project Ga0209580, IMG submission 187153) | Surface soil microbial communities from Centralia Pennsylvania, which are recovering from an underground coalmine fire - Coalmine... | ecosystem: Environmental > Terrestrial > Soil >... | reverse complement strand
GTTTTGTGCTCGTCAAGACGCTCCGAAATGATTGGCAAGTCCGCACCCCCCTGACGAACCGCGCCGTTATTGTACGATTTAAAATCGTCCGGCGGGTGGCCCAGGCTTTGCTTTTTCTCTATCCCTCGCGACAGAGGGGTACCCTGTTCCTTCGGCTTCCCCTTCGACTACGCTCAGGATTTCGCGCCAGGGCGCTCGAGCTGGTTTCACTTAGAAACCCTGCGGGGGCAGCGCCGCGCGCGGTTGTATACTCCGCAAGGACAGGAACGCCATCTAAAATGAAACGAATCTTATTGAGTGCTCTTTTGTTAAGCGGCATGGTGCTGGCCGGGGCCCAGGTGAAGAAGGAAGAGCTGGCCACCAAAAATACCCTCAGTCCGGGCGCCGAAACCAGCGCCACCATCAACGGCAAGAACATCTGGATCTACTACCACGCCCCCTCGGTCAGGGGTCGCCAGATTTTCGGCGGCGAGGGCGCGCTCGAACCGTATGGCAAGGTATGGCGTCTAGGCGCCGATTACGCCACGGTTCTGCACACCGACGCCGACCTCGACCTGAATGGCCTGGCCATTCCCAGGGGCGACTACGCGCTGTATATCGACCTCGACCACGGCCAGTGGAAGCTGATCGTGAACAAAACCCTGATGGCCGGCGGCCGCCACATCTGGGGCGTCGGGCGCTCGCCGGACGGCGTTCGCGAGGGCGCCACCACCAATGATCCGGCCACCGAACTGGGCCGCGCTCCGCTCACCATGGGCAAGCCGTCATCTCCGGTCGAAACTCTCAAGATCACGCTGTCGGACGCCGGCGGCGCCAGGGGAAGACTGCTCATCGAATGGGAGAATGTGACGGCGTCGGCGCCGTTCATCGTGAAGTAGCGGTTTCCCCGCCCGAGGGATCCCAGTCCCGGCTCGGCCGGGACGGCTGAGAATAGCCCGGCACGGCGCCCGTAGGCGCGAAGCGCTGAGGGCAGAGTGCCGGATAGACGGAAAGAAAGAATCATCACCTTTCTGCCGAAGGCCCCGCGCGGAGCCCGAGGGCGCAGCGCGCTAAAAGATGAAGCTAAGGACCGGACATCCCTGGAGAGAACTCCCTGAAGCATTTTCGCAGAGGACACATCCTCGGGGTCCTTCGACTTCGCGCCCGTCATGCGCGAGAGGGAGGACTCATCGCGGCGCTGCGCTCAGGATGACAGGTCCAAGAAATCTCCTGGAAGACTTCGGATTTACTCGATTTGGTGGCCGGGCGACTGCCCTTCGTCCCCAAAACGATACCGAGGGCACCGGGCAAAGATATGTCGTCCTGCGCCTATAAAGTCTCCGAATGAGCAATTCTGGTCAGACCTGAAGCCAGCTGAGCCGCTAACATAAGAAGCGATCGGCAAATGAAGATCAGCGCGGTAACTTCTGCCGCCAGGAAAGCCGGGTATCCGGGTCCCGTAGTACGTCCACGGAGACGTTCAACCAGCAAAGTTAACTTATGCGAACCGCTGCTAAATCATGGATAGCCGTAATGCTGCTCGTCTGCACTTTGAGTCGCGCCGGCGCCGGGTATTCCGTGTTGACCCACGAAGAGATTGTCGACCTGCTGTGGAGCGACCAGATCAAGCCGCTGCTGGTGCTGAAGTATCCCAACGCATCAGAAGACGACCTGCGCAAAGCCCATGCCTATGCCTACGGCGGATGCCTGATTCAGGACATGGGCTATTACCCGTTCGGCAACAGACTCTTCAGCGACCTGGTCCACTATGTGCGCAGCGGCGATTTTGTTCAGGCGTTGCTGGACGAGGCGGCCGATATCAATGAGTATGCTTTTGCTGTGGGAGCGCTCTCACACTATGCTTCCGACATCACGGGCCATCCCTTTGTCAATCTGGCCGTTGCCCAGAATTTTCCCAAACTGAAGACCAAATATGGGCGCTCGGTGACGTTTGCGCAAAACCCCAAGGCCCACATCCAGACAGAGTTTGGCTTTGACGTAGTCCAGGTCGCCAAGCAGCGCTATACGCCGGATGCATATCACGACTTCATCGGCTTCCAGGTGTCCAAACCCGTACTGGAGCGGGCATTCCTGAAGACTTACGGCATCAAGCTGGAAGACATCTTCAGCAGCGTGGATCTCTCCATCGGCAGCTTTCGCCGCTCCATCAGCGGCGTTATTCCGCAAATGACCCGGGTCGCTCTGCTCACCAGGAAAGATGAAATGGTCAAGGAAGACCCGAGCTTTGCGCGGAAGAAATTTCTATACAACCTGAAGCGTGCTGAGTATGAGAAGGAGTGGGGCAAGGGTTATCAAAAACCGGGATGCGGAGCGCGCTTCCTGGCCCTGCTCTTCAGGCTGGTTCCCAAGGTTGGCCCCTTCAGGGCAGTCGGCTTCAAAATGCCCAGCCCCGATACCGAGACGCTATATTTGAAGAGCATCAACAGCACCGTGGATCAGTACCGAACTTATCTCCAGGATGTAAGAGCGGGCACGCTAACCCTGGATGACAGGGATTTCGATACCGGCAAGCAGACCAAAGAGGGCGAATACCCTCTTACCGATGAGGCCTACGGCAAGTTATTGGACAAGCTTGCGAACGCCCGGTTTTCAAACGTGTCGCCCGACCTGCAGCAGAATATCCTGGTCTTCTACCAGGATCCGAATGCGCCCAATCTCAACAAGAAGAAACCCGAGCAGAGAAACAGAACGCTGAGAAACATCGAAGCGCTGCGGGCGCTGCAGCCGGAAAAAGCGGCCGCTCGCCAGCCGTTGCCGGCCTCATGAGTCGCATTTTGCAGAAAAGGTGAACGCGAGGCCATCTCCCTGGCCATGACCGTCTTCATTTGTCTTCAAGCGTCTGCAATCGTCTTCATTTGTCTTCAACCGTCCATCTTGATGCGAATCTGCAGGTTACGAGGATTTCTTAAACTGCTGTTTGGGGGCGGTTTGGAGAAATATGTGGACAGGAATTTTGATTTGGAGGGAAGCTGGAAGAGATCGCCGTGATCGGGTGATCCGGTGATCGGGGTAAAAAGCTTCTAGCTGCTGGCTTCTAGCTGCTAGCCGGAGCGGTTGGCGATACACCAGTAGTCCTTTAGGACAGGGTTGGGACGGCGGAAGTACAGTCCTCCCTGGGACACCATGGGAGGAAGTAAAGGGGGCTAGGGGAATTGGGAGATCGGGAGACAGAATAAAGCCCACAGCCGAGGGCGGCTGTGCCACACGGGTCGGGACAGGAACAAAGCCCACAGCCGAGGGCGGCTGTGCCACACGGACTCAAGCACTGACGTAACTCCGCCCTGTGACCTCAATCACAGTCAGGTGTGCGCTTAGCGAACGAAGATAGAAGGTTATGAACCGGACAACTGTCACTATCGACGGCAATGAAGCCGCGGCCTACGTTGCGCATAAGACCAATGAAGTCATCGCCATATACCCCATCACCCCGTCCTCGGGCATGGGAGAGTGGGCCGATCAGTGGTCGGCCGAGGGCAAGACCAACCTCTGGGGGATCGTTCCCGAGGTCGTAGAGATGCAAAGCGAAGCCGGCGCCGCCGGCGCTTTGCATGGCGCGCTACAGGGCGGCTGCCTGGCCACCACCTTCACCTCGTCGCAGGGCCTGCTGCTGATGATCCCCAACATGTACAAGATCGCCGGCGAACTGACCCCGGCGGTGATTCACGTGGCGGCGCGCGCCCTGGCGGCGCAAGGACTCTCGATCTTCGGCGACCACCAGGACGTGATGGCCGTGCGCCAGACCGGGTGGGCCATGCTGGCGGCGAACTCGGTCCGCGAAGCCATGGACTTCGCCCTGATCGCGCAGGCGGCTACGCTGGAAGCCCGCGTCCCGTTCCTCCATTTCTTTGACGGCTTCCGCACCTCGCACGAGATTGCCAAGATCGTACAGCTTACCGACGAAGAGATCCGCAGCATGATCAGCGAAGACCTGGTCAAGCGCCACCGCGAGCGCGCCCTGTCTCCGGACCATCCTTTCGTCCGCGGGACCGCGCAGAATCCCGACGTCTACTTCCAGGCGCGCGAGGCCTCCAACCCGTTCTACCTGGCGGTGCCGGTGATCGTGCAGAACGTGATGGACCAGTTCGCCCGCCTTACCGATCGCCAGTACCGGCTGTTCGACTACTTCGGAGCGCCCGACGCGACGCACGTGATCGTGCTCATGGGCTCAGGCGCAGAAGTCGCGCAGGAAGCGGTCGAACACCTCAATCGCGACGGGCAGAAGCTGGGAGTGATCAAGCCGCGGCTTTACCGGCCGTTTTCGACCGAGCATCTGTTACAGGCGCTTCCGGCCACGGTGGAGGGCATCGCGGTTCTGGACCGCACCAAGGAGCCGGGCAGCCTGGGCGAACCGCTCTACATGGACGTGGTGACCGCCATCTGCGAGAGCCTGTCCCAGGGACGGCTGAGCAGAACGCCCAAAATCATCGGCGGACGATACGGACTGTCGTCGAAAGAATTTACCCCGGCGATGGTAAAGGGCGTCTTCGACGAGCTGCGCAAAGCCAACAGCAAGAATCATTTTACGGTGGGTATCGTTGACGATGTAACTCACACCAGCATCGAGTACGACTCGGCTTTTACCACGGAGGAGAAGGCGGCGACCCGGGCCGTATTCTACGGCCTGGGCGCCGATGGGACGGTGGGCGCCAACAAGAATTCCATCAAGATTATCGGCGAAGAAACCGATCTGTATGCGCAGGGCTACTTCGTTTACGACTCCAAGAAATCAGGCTCGCTGACGGTTTCCCACCTCCGCTTCGGACCGCATCCCATCCACTCCAGCTACCTGATCAGCCAGGCGAATTTCGTGGCTTGCCATCAATTCAACTTCCTGGAACAGATCAACGTTCTGGAGACGGCCGAGCCCGGAGCGACTTTCCTGCTCAACAGTCCGTTCGGGCGGGAAGAGGTCTGGGACCATCTGCCGCGGACCATTCAGCGCGAGCTGCTGGAAAAGAAGCTCAAGTTCTTCGTGATCGATGGCTACAAAGTCGCGCGTGAGACCGGCATGGGCGCGCGCATCAACACCATCATGCAGACCTGTTTTTTCGCCATCGGTAGCGTTTTGCCGCGCGAGCAGGCGATCGCCGCCATCAAGAACGCCATCCGCAAAACCTACAAGAAGCGCGGGGAAACGGTGATTCAGAACAATTTCGCCGCCGTCGACAAGACTTTGGAGAATCTCTTCGAAGTGAAGGTCCCGTCGACCCTGACCAGCAATTTCGATTTCCGTCTGCCGGTTCCGGCGCAGGCGCCCAGCTTTGTTCGCGACGTTCTGGGTCCGATGATCCAGGGCCGCGGCGACCAGCTGCCGGTGAGCAAGCTCCCGGTCGACGGCACCTATCCCAGCGGCACCACCAAGTGGGAGAAGCGCAACATCGCCCTGGAAATCCCGGTATGGGACACGGAGCTGTGTATTCAGTGCGGCAAATGCGTGCTGGTATGTCCGCACGCGGTGATTCGCGCCAAGGTCTACGATTCTGACAAGCTGGCGGGCGCGCCGCAGTCGTTTGCGTCAGCTCCGGCGCGATGGAAGGGCATGAGCCACATGCAGTACACGCTGCAGGTCTCCCCCGAAGACTGCACCGGCTGCACGCTGTGTGTGGAGGTCTGTCCTGCGAAGAGCAAGGCAGATCCAACTCACAAGGCCATCAACATGGCTCCGCAGCTGCCGCTCCGCGAGCGCGAGGCCGCGAACTGGGAATTCTTCCTTGGCCTACCCGAGGCTCCGCGCGAGAAGCTCTCCCTCGGCCAGGTGAAGGACGTGCAGCTGCTGGCGCCGCTGTTTGAGTTCTCCGGGGCCTGCACCGGTTGCGGCGAAACACCGTATATCAAGCTGATGTCGCAACTGTTTGGCGACCGCACGATCGTTGCCAACGCCACCGGTTGCTCATCTATCTACGGCGCGAATCTCCCCACCACGCCTTACACCATGAACAAGGACGGGCGCGGCATCGCCTGGTCCAATTCCCTGTTTGAAGACAACGCCGAATTCGGGCTGGGTATCCGCCTGGCCCAGGATAAGCAGGCTGAATACGCGCGCCACCTGCTGAAGCGCTCGGCTTCGATTGTCGGCGACGATCTGGTCCGCTCCATTCTTGAAGCCGATCAGTCGACCGAAGCCGGCATCAGCGCGCAACGCGAGCGAGTTGCGAGCCTGAAGAAGAAGCTCAGCACCGCCCCTGCCGGCGACCCGCATGACCTGCTGGCCATGGCCGATAGCCTGGTGAAACGCGCCATATGGATTGTGGGAGGCGACGGCTGGGCCTACGACATCGGCTATGGCGGGCTCGACCATGTGCTGGCTTCAGGGGAGAACGTGAACATCCTGGTTCTGGACAGCGAAGTCTATTCCAATACCGGTGGCCAGAAATCCAAAGCCACGCCGCGCGCGGCGGTGGCAAAGTTCGCCGCCGCAGGAAAGAACACCGCCAAGAAAGACCTGGCTCTGCAAGCCATGGTCTACGGCAATGTTTATGTGGCCCGAATCGCCATGGGCGCCAGCGATATGCAGACGCTCAAGGCCTTCCTGGAGGCCGAAGCCTATGACGGTCCGTCGCTGATCATCGCCTACGGTCCGTGCATCGCACACGGCTTCGATCTCTCGCAGGGCCTGACCCACCAGAAGCTGGCCGTCAATTCCGGTCACTGGCCGCTGTTCCGCTACGATCCCCGCCGGCTGAAGAAGGGCGAGAATCCGTTGCAGATGGACTCGCAGCCGCCATCGATCCCGCTCGAGCAATATCTGTACTCCGAGGACCGCTATACCTCGCTCAAGCAGACGCATCCCGATGAGGCCAGGCACCTGCTGGAAGAAGCGCGGCAGGACACCCTGGATCAATGGAACATGTACCAAAAGTGGGCAAGAACGGCGGTCAACCCGAGCGAGCCCAAGCCCGTCGGCGTTGGCGGCGAGATCAAGCCGCCAGCCGTCGCGGCAACAGGGAAGCTGGTGTAGTGAACACCGCTTTCAGATTCGTACCTGCTGTGCCGTCATCGGTAAGTCAGGACCGGACATTCCGCTCCCGCCAGAATGCGGTAGACCACGCTCGACCGCAACTGAATTCCGGGAAGAAAGGCGTTATGAATCCCCATGGCGATGAGATCGGCGCCCTTGGAGCGGGCGGTGCTCAGGATAGCTTCCACGGTGTCGCCAAAGCCGATCAGGAATTCAGTCTCCAGGCCAGCCAGCTCCTTCTCCAGCGTGTGAATCATGGTTCTGCGAATGGGCTCGGCCAGCTTCGGAGCATCAGGATTAGTGATCAGGTCTTCGGGAAGAATGTGAAGCACCGTGACCTTCGCCCGGTACTCTTCGGCGATGCCGCGGAGATAAGGGACAATCTTCCTGCTGTCCTCGGAGAGATCGGTGGGGAAGAGTATCCGTTTGAATCCGATCTCCTTCCTGGGCGCAAGACTGGGGCCGACGGTCAGGACTGCGCATTCCGCGACGCGGCAGATTTCTTCCACCACCGAGCCGAGCAGCATTCTGCGCACACCGGTGCGGCCGTGAGTGCCGGCTACTACGAGATCGATCTTTTCGTTGGCAACAATCTCGCGCAGTTCGTCGCAGATGGGCCCGGACCGCAGGATAGTTCTCGGCGCCAAACCAGCCGACTTCAAGGGCCCAGCCAGACTTCCCAGTTCGGCTTCGGCCTCTTTGCGCAGGCTGTCATACAAGGCCGGCGCTACCTCCGGTGCGCTCTCCACCAGGGCATTGGGCGTCACGATATGACAGAGGCAGATCGAAGCACCCATCTTTTTGGCCAGACAGGTAACGAATGGCAGCGCATGCAATGAGGCGTCAGAGAAATCGGTAGCGAAGAGTATGTTCTTGATCTTCACTCCGGGAGTGACCGAGAGAGCCGCTGTGGACATATAAGCGCCTCCTGAATAGATGCTAATTGTCCGCTACGCGACTGGCCGTGACCACGGTCACATCGATTGCGCGGCGACGTAGGTTGTGACCGGACTCACTTCAGCTCGTGTAATTTAAGAGCTAAGTTTGAAATTGGCCATTCTGAAATGGTCGGAACTCAAGGCGCAGCCGCGGGCAAGGGGACACGCATTATGCCGCCCAATACGGAAGTTGTTTCCACAGAACGCAATCAGCAGTGTTCCACGAAAGCCACCGCCGGTGCCGTGGCCGGCAGACATCCCTTTGCGGCGGTGAAAGAGTTCGGGGCTGATTCCCTGATTGCGTTGTCGGCTTTCGCCGCAATCGCTGTCTATCTTTTGCTGCGCTTTGTCTGGGATTCCAGCCTGGCCAACCTGCCTCTGTATGCTGCCCTGCTCGTTGGGGGCGTGCCGCTTCTCATCGGCTTAGCGCGTCGGGCAATCAGACTGCAATTTGGCGCCGACTGGCTGGCCGGACTCTCCATCATTACCGCGATCCTGCTGCACGAATATCTGGTCGGCTGCATCGTGGTGCTGATGCTCTCCGGAGGTTCGGCGCTGGAGCAGTACGCAACGCGGCGCGCCTCTTCTGCCCTCCGCTCCCTGGCGCAAAGAATGCCGACCACAGCCCATCGGGTCACTGTTTCCGGGACAGAGACAGTCAACGTACAGGAAATTATTCCCGGCAACGTACTGGCGCTCTTTCCTCACGAAGTCTGCCCGGCAGACGGGGAGGTGGTTGAGGGCCACGGCGAGATGGACGAATCCTACCTGACCGGCGAACCTTTTGAGATGGCCAAAGCGCCCGGCTCGCAGGTGCTTTCAGGCGCCGTCAACGGAGCAGGGCTGCTGAAAATCCGCGCCACCAGGTTGGCGGTGGACTCGCGCTATGCGCGCATCCTGAAGGTCGTTGAACAAGCAGAAAAGAACCGGCCCAATATGCGGCGCGTCGCCGACCGTCTGGGCGCGTGGTATACGCCCCTCGCTGTGACAATAGCAATCATCGGGTGGCTCTTGAGCGGAAGTCCTGACCGCTTTCTTGCCGTGCTGGTAATCGCCACGCCTTGCCCGCTTCTCATCGGCATTCCGGTAGCCATCATCGGAGGGATTTCCCTGGCGGCGCGGCGTGGCGTGGTTATCAAGAACGCCAAGATCCTGGAACAGATCGATACCTGCGAAACGTTTTTCTTCGACAAGACCGGAACCTTGACCTACGGGCGGCCTGTACTCACCGATGTGCTTTGCCAGCCATGGACCTCGAAAGCCGAGGTGCTCTCGTGCGCCGCGAGCCTGGAACAGTACTCGCGCCATCCTCTGGCGCAGGCGATTGTCGATGCGGCAACAGCCCTGCGCCTGGAGATCCCCGTTCCGAGCGGCGTGAGCGAGAGACCTGGGCAGGGTTTATCTGGGGTTATCGCTGGGCGCAGTATCCATATAACCGGCAGGCCACAGGCGCTCGCGAACGGGATGGTGGCAAATGCTGAGCTGCCTCCCGTGGAATCGGGACTGGAGTGTCTTGTCATTCTCGATAAGAGATTTGCCGCAACGCTTCGTTTTCATGATCAGCCGCGCGCCGACAGTAGTTCTTTCGTCCGGCATCTGAGGCCAAGACATCGCGCCAACCAGGTGGTCCTGCTCTCCGGCGACCGCCGCAGCGAAGTCGAACATCTGGCACAGATCGTAGGCATTGAACACATTTATGCGGGCACATCTCCAGAAGAAAAACTGCGGCTGGTCAGCGAAGAAACAGCGCGGCGGCGCACGCTGTTCGTGGGTGATGGAATCAACGATGCACCAGCCATGCTGGCTGCAACCGCCAGTGTCGCTCTTGGCGGCAAGAACAGCGACGTAACCGCCGAGGCCGCCGACGCTGTGATCATGGATTCTTCCCTGCGCAAGGTCGATGAGCTGATGCACATTGCTCAGCGCACTCGACGAATCGCTTTAGAAACCGCGATCGGTGGCATGGCTTTGAGTGGTCTGGGAATGCTGTTCGCCGCCTTCGGGTACCTCCCGCCGCTGGCCGGCGCGATATCTCAGGAGATCATCGATCTTGTCGCCGTCCTCAATGCACTCAGGATGACCCTGCCCCCTAAACGCCTGAGCGACTTCTAAGCCGCCGGCCGGCGAATCTCTAGCCGGACAGTACTCACCCCCAGATGCCCTGGCGCGAGTCACGGTAGCGACGGGTCAAAAAATACGCGGCCAGCAAGTAGCCCAGAACTTTGATCATAGCGAAACAGATGTACTCCATGGCGGTGTCGGGCCGATTCCCTGCTCGCACCATTGCCCCGCCATCGCAGACGGTCCGTGACCGCGGTCACGGAATCGGAATTACCTAAGGCATTCAATATACGAGTCGGAGCATTTTCTTGACGGGTCATTGCGGGAGGTATCTTCATGAGGATTCTTCTGGCGGTTGACGGTTCCAAATGTTCGGAAGCCGCGGTCGAGGCTCTACTTCACCAATACAAGCCTCTGGAAACCGAGGTCCTGATCCTGAGCGTAGTGGAATCAGTGAAGCTCATGCCCATGTCTTACGGTTTCGGCGCCGGACCGATCTTTGTCCAGGATTACGCGGAGATCGCCCAGCAGTGGCGCAAAGAGGGCGAAGCCCTGCTCGCGCGCACCGCGGCCGCCCTTCGCAATGCCGGCTTCATTGTAAGTACCCGGCTCGAAGAGGGCGACGCAAGGGGGAATATCCTGGATTGCGCTAAGAATTGGCGGCCGGACCTGATTCTCCTCGGCTCGCATGGGTGGCGAGGATTTGATCGATTTATGCTGGGAAGCGTGTCAGACGCGGTTGCGCGACATGCGCCGTGTTCAGTGGAGATCGTCCGCTCCAAAGCAGACGCCACTGCCTGAAAAGAGGGCCGCCCAACTCGCATGCCGGCGTTTCGCGTGCTGAGATTACGCCGACTTCAGCTCCGGTTGACGTTCCAACACGCGGTCCAGAATGGTGCATACCTCCTGGTCGCTGAGCTCATGAAAGTCTTCATACCAGGCGCCGACGGCAACGAACGGCTGCGGCTCGGCCAGGCAAATCACCTCGTCGGCCACGCTGCTCAGCTGCGATACAACCTCGGCCGGAGCCACCGGCACGGCCACAACAATTCGTCCCGGCTGCTGCTCGCGCAACGCCTGCACGGCCAACATCATGGTCGATCCGGTAGCGATGCCGTCATCGACGATGATAACGATCTTGTCATTCAACTCCGGCATTTCGCGCCCGCGTCCATAAAGACGTTCACGGCGCATACGTTCCACCGTCTCTTCCCAAGCAACCCGATCCACCATATCTTCCGGAATATGCAAAGTAGTGGTGACCGCGCGATTGATCAGCCGCTTCCCTCCACTGGTGATGGCTCCCATGGCCAATTCTTTGTGGCCGGGGACTCCCAGCTTGCGTACTACGAATACGAAGAGCGGCGCATCCAGCACTTCGGCGATTTCAGCGGCTACAGGTACTCCGCCGCGCGGCAAGGCCAGCACCACGATGTCAGAACGTCCGGCCAGGGCGCGCAGGTCCTCGCCCAGCAGGCGACCGGCGGCACTCCGATTAGGGAAAGGCAAGCTTAACTTTCTCTCGAACGTCATAGCCCACCTCCAGTTCAATTGTGCGGCCGAGGTCAGATTACTTCTGTGACCAGGGTCACGTAAAGCTGATCGACGTCACCTGGCGTCGTTCGGCCGCTCTCCTTTTGCAGGCCTCTATTTTTTGGGCACGATCAAGGTACATGCGACGCTCCCTGCGGTTGAAGGGTTATCCAGAGTTTCCCAACCAGTCGCAACCTCCGTTACAATGCCTGCATCCACTGCGGCAAAAGACAAGCGAACCACTGTGACGGAGCGCCCCAAGAAAACGAAGCAGCCACCAGCTCACCCGGAGAGCCTGGAGCAGCGCTATCTCAAGCTCCTGGAGGCGGTGCCCGACGCTATTTTGGAGGTCAATCCCCACGGCCAGATCATGTTGCTCAACCAGGCCGCGGAGCGAATGTTCGGCTACAGCCGCGAAGAATTGCTGGGGCTGACTGTGGAAACCCTTGTGCCGGCCGCACTGCGCGGGCGCCATCACGAACATCGCGCCTCTTACGCCGATCACCCCCAGACCCGGCCAATGGGCTCAGGGCTGGAACTGGAAGCGCAGAAAAAAGACGGAACGCTCTTCCCTGTCGAAATCAGCCTGAGTCCGAATTGGAGGGACGGCGAGCTGAACATCATTGCTTCGGTGCGCGATATCACGGAAAGAAAACGCGCCGAAGACCGCATACGCGCGATTCGCGAGCAGTTCACCGTCGAGCTGTCGGCAAAGAACGACCAACTTGAGGCGCGCAATCGCGAAGTAGAAAGAGCCAACCGCCTCAAGAGCGAGTTTGTAGCCAGCATGAGTCATGAGTTGCGGACGCCTCTCCATACCATCATTGGCTTTTCCGAGCTCCTGGCTGAGGAAGTAGAGGGCACGCTCAATGCGAAACAGAAGCGCTTTGTCGGCCACGTGCTGCAGGATGCTCATCATCTTCTGGAGCTCATCAACGAGGTTCTCGACCTCAGCAAGATCGAATCGGGGAAACTTGAATTGCAGCCGGAGCTGTTTGAGTTTTCCGACTGCCTCGAAGAGGTGCTTACCGGTGCCCGGCAGGCCGCGCAGAGCAAGAATGTTCGCCTGGAAAACCGAAGCAACTTTGCGGCGCAGCTCTATGCCGACCGTACGCGTGTAAGAGAAATCCTCAACAATCTTCTCAGCAATGCAGTGAAGTTTACCGATAGTGGGGGAAACGTGTGGGTGGAATCCTCGGTCAACAGCGGCTTTCTGGAAATCACGGTTGCCGACAGCGGCATCGGAATAGCCCCGGAGGAGCAGGCTGCTATCTTCGAAAAGTTTTACCAGGTTGGCGGCGACAACAGAAGAATTCGCGAGGGCACCGGCCTCGGGCTGGCCATCACACGCCAGCTGGTCGAACTCCACGGCGGCCAGATCTTTCTGGAGAGCTCACCCAACCGCGGAAGCCGGTTCACAGTTACATTGCCACTGGCCAAAACTCCGGCCTTTCGCAGCACCGTGGACAGGAAGCAGTCATGAGACGCGTCCTGATTGTCGAAGACAAAGACACCAGCCGCGAGCTCTTGCGCACGGTCCTGGAGAAGCAGGGATATGTAGTGATTGAAGCCAGCGACGGCGAAGAAGCTCTGCAAACGGCTCGGGCTGAGATCCCCGACCTGATCCTCCTGGACCTGCACATGCCACGCCGGAATGGCTATGAAGTTCTGATCGAACTGCGGAAGGACCAGCGGTTTGTCGCCGTCCCTATTGTCGCCGTCACCGCAAGTGCGATGCAGGGAGACCGTGAGAAGGCTCTGGCTGCCGGATTCAGCGGTTATCTGAGCAAACCGCTCTCGCTTGCCAACCTGAGAAGCGAAATCCAGCGGCTGCTGCCGGAAGCTTAGTCTTTCGTTTAAAGCAGGCCGTGTTTCTTCATCTTGTAGCGCAGTGCGTCGCGTCCGATCCGCAACTGCCGGGCCGCTTTCGATTGATTGCCGCCTGCCTGGGCCAGGGCTTCCGTCACCAGACGCTTCTCATGCTCTTCCAGTGACTGTTGCGGGTCCTCGGCGTGGGCGGGATTCTCGGCCGTGATGGCGGAGAAAGTCGATTTCGTTGCGACTGAGGTTCTAGCGCGCGAACCTGGCGCCGTTTCGCGCTGCAATATTTCCGGAAAGTCCCGCAGGTCGATTCTCTCTGATAAGGCCATCATGCAGGCGTGCCCGATGACATTTTCCAACTCGCGAACGTTGCCCGGCCAGGAGTAGCGGGAGAGAACGATCTGCGCCCGCTGGGTGAGGCCCTGAATCGGTTTGCCATACTGGCGGGAAAATTTGTCGACAAAATGGCGCGTCAGCAGCGGAAGGTCTTCCATGCGCTCGGCAAGTCGCGGCGCGTGGACCTCAACCATGGAGAGTCGGTAGTACAGGTCGTCGCGAAATTCGTTCGCGGTAATGGCCTGACGCAGGTCTTTGTTGGTCGCGGCTACCACGCGCACATCGACCTTTTGCGCGCTCAGCGAACCCACCCGCTGGACTTCCTGGTTCTGGAGCGCGCGCAGAAGTTTGGCCTGAGTAGCCAGCGGCATATCTCCGATCTCGTCGAGAAACAGAGTGCCGCCGCTGGCATGCTCAAATAAGCCGGGCTTGTCGCGATCCGCGCCGGTAAAGGCGCCGCGCACGTGGCCAAAAAGTTCGCTCTCAAACAGGGTTTCCACCACCGCCGAGCAATTCAATACCACGAATCTTCCCTTCGCCGGGCTGAGCCGGTGCAAAGCATTGGCAATCAGTTCCTTGCCGGTGCCCGTCTCTCCGGTGACTAAGGCTGCGCGGAAATGCGGAGCGATGCGGCGGATACGGGAGAACATCTCCCACATCTGCGGGCTGCGCCCGACGATTCCCTCGAACTGCGCGCTCTCCGTCAGTTCATCGTCGGCGCGGATGATCTTCTGGCGGTGCATCGCGGTTTCGATAATGCGGCCCACGCGGTCGCGCAATACAGCCATCGAGATCGGTTTGTTCAGATAATCGGCCGCGCCTTTGCGAATGGCCTCGACTGCGGTATCGGTCGTGTAGTGGGCCGTCATCAGGATTACGTCGATCGCAGGATCGAACTCGGCAACCCGCTCCAGCACTTCCAGGCCGCTCAGTTTGGGCATGACCAGGTCGGTGAGCACGATTTGCGGCCGCCGGGAATAAACCAGGTCCAGCCCCTCTTCCGGGTCCGACGCCGTGAGGATTTCCAGGCCTTCCCGCGCCAATGCGCTGGACAGAAACTCCAGGCTGCCTGGATTGTCGTCGAGGATCAGCAAAGAAACCGGATTTTTGGTTGTTGTCATCTCCGCGTTCTGTCTACCCGGCATTGTAAGCGAGCTAGATCTGCGCGTTATCGCGCAGCCGCTGCGCGGGCCGGCGCAAGAAATTCGGCGGCATTTCGCAAGTCATTGATTTTTTTGGACTTAACTTTGGCAGCCCTCTTGCTTTTCCTGCCGGCATGCAATCCGGCAAACATATCAGGAATTCGGGAGTTGACACTATGCAAACGAGCACTGCCCACGCAATCTGTCCAGAGCAACCGATGAGCCGAGCCAGAATAGTCTCGCCCTTTGCGAACCTGCGGGGTGAGGCACTGGCCCGGTTCAGGGCTATCGTCCACGAAGTCACTTATGCACATGGCGACCAGCTGTTCATGGAAGGAGAAGACCCCGAGCAGCTCTTCATCCTCACCAGCGGAAGGGTAAAGCTTTCGGTTACTTCCCGGGACGGCAAGATCATCATCCTGAGAATCGCCGGCGCAGATCAGTGCCTTGGCTTGGCGGCTGCGCTTGCCAACACGTCGCACGAGATCTCGGCTGAGGTTTTGGAGCCGACCAGGGCAAAAGTGATCCGCGTCACAGATTTTTTGGCCTTCCTCGAGGAACATCCAGAAGCTGCCATGGAAGCCACGCGTTGCATCCTGGCTGAATATCATGCCACCTTCAGCGGTATGTGCCGCCTGGCTCTTCCGGCAACTGTGGCTGGAAGATTGGCTAACTTGCTGCTGGAATGGCGCAATAACCGCATGCAACGGGGAGCGGAAGGCCAGCGCCTGACCGTGGCCCTTACCCACGGTGAGATCGCGGAGATGACCAACACGTCGCGCGAGACCGTAAGCCGTGTCTTCCAGCAGTTCCAGCGCGACAAATTAATCGCCGTTAAAGGCGCGTCAGTAACCGTTCTTCAGCCGCAGGCGCTGGAACAACTGGCATGGTAAAGGAACCGCAATGCATTCCGCCGCAACAACGACGGCTTCCAAGATGAATCCCACCACGCATAAGCGATGCATTCTGTGCGTGGATGATTCTGCGGAAATGCTCCTGATCTGCCGGACCATCCTGGAGGCAGCCGGCTTCGAGGTGCTCACCGCAAGTGACGGTCAGGCGGCGCTCAAGACCCTGGAACAGAATCCGATCGACGCAGCTGTTATCGACAATCGCATGCCGGGAATGAGCGGGGTACAGTTGGCTAAGGAAATCAAACGCTGCCACAAGAATCTGCCGATTCTGATGTTCAGCGATTCCAGCCCGGAGCGATCATCGGCGCCCGCTTTCGACAGTTTTCTGAACAAGCAAAGCGGCCCCAAAGCCATGCGCGATGCAGTACGCGCTCTGTTGGAGAAATCCCCAACCTGATGCAACATGGAGGAGCGATGAAGGCTTCAGCCAGGACGATGTGCTCATGGACGCTGTTGGGAGGCGCTATCGTTTTCGCCTTGTTCAACTCAACTGCCAAACCGCAAGAACCTCCCACGAAATCCGGGACTCAGCCGGACTACACTCGTCTGATTCCCTCTTTGAACGGAGCCGATCTGTTTCGTGCGCATTGCGCACCGTGTCATGGAGCCGATGGAACCGGGAATGGGCCGGTGGCTCCGGCTCTCAGTTCCAGGCTTTCTGATTTGACCACCCTTTCCCGGCGCAACGGCGGAATATTTCCACGCGCGCGGGTACAAAAAATCATCGCCGGTGATGATGAGATCGTCGCGCACGGCTCGCGGGAAATGCCCATCTGGGGGCCGATCTTTCATCAGATCGAAATGGATCGCGATTACGGTCAGGTGCGGTTGACCAACGTCACCAAACACATCGAGTCAATCCAGCAGAAGTAGTCGGTTGCGCGTTTGAGAGTATGCGAGCGGCTCTGGCGCACCGCTAACCTCGCCCTTGCACCTGCTCGCCTGTTGATCCATCCGGCAGGCGTACATGCTTCAATTCACGGAATCAGGGTGCTCAATCAAATCAATTGATCTGCGCCGCGCACTGGATGCGAAAATCTTCAGAGTTGGTCGAGCGCGGAAGGCATTGCCGGAGGCGAAGCAGCGACCAGGTGAATGGAGCCGTCCACAGCAGAAGCAAAGCGCAGGTAGGATGCGCATTCTCCGCAGAGCCAGAAGAACTCCGTCTTCGAACTATGGGCGTTGCGCACGCCAACCACGCAACCTTCGCGCAGGTAAACCAGCCGCGCGCCACAGTCGGGATTCGCACAATGCGACACCATAAAATACTCCCACAGAATCAGGCACAACCCTAAGCATAATTAGATGCCGGAGTAAGAACTACGTCTGTGATCACAGTCACAGTACTTCTGCGCTCTCGGCGGACTTCACAAAACAGGCGGAATTCGGTTAGCATCCAACTCCGTAAGAGCAACATGAGCCTGAAAGAATACAAAAGTAAGCGGCGTTTTGATGTCACGCCGGAACCTGCCGGCGAGAGCTCGCATATGAAACCCGGAGCTCCCCTGGCCTACGTCATCCAGAAGCACGCCGCCACCAACCTTCATTACGATTTTCGATTGGAGTGGAAAGATGTACTTCTGTCGTGGGCCGTGCCCAAGGGGCCGTCGCTGGATCCATCCGTGAAGCGCCTGGCGATGCAGGTAGAGGACCATCCTGTTGAGTACGGCGGTTTCGAAGGCATCATTCCCCCGGGAGAATATGGCGGCGGAACTGTGATGGTTTGGGACCGAGGTACATGGAGCCCTGAAGTTCCCGATCCGGATGCGGCCCTCGCAAAAGGCGATCTTAAATTTACCTTGCACGGCAAAAAGCTGAAGGGTTCGTGGGTGCTGGTGCGGACGCGCGGCTATGGCGGCAATCGGGGGCGCTCCGCGTGGCTGCTGATCAAACATCGCGACCAATACGCTTCTGTGGACGACGTCACCGTCCAGAAACCTCGCTCGGCTGCCAGCGGGCGGCTGCTGGGGGAAATCGCCGCCGAAGCAGGTGGTGAGGTGGCCCGCGCCGGCAAGGGCGATCCGGCCGCACGGCCGCAGCGGGCCAAGGCGTCCCGTGTAGCCGCCGCCGCCAACGGTCGCAAACGGCGCAAAGCCTGAGCTGATCGAGCGTGAACAGCCGCATCCCATTTCGCGTAAAACCAATGCTGGCGACGCTCGTTGCCAAGCCCTTCAATCAGCCTGGCTGGGTTTATGAGGAAAAATACGATGGCCTGAGGTTCCTGGCTTATAAAGAGGCGGATCGCGTGCGCCTGGTTTCGCGAAACGAGATTGACCGTACCGGAAGATTCCCGCGAATCGCCGAGGCAATTCGCAGCCTGCATCCTGCCACCCTGCTTCTCGACGGCGAAATTGTCGCTTTTGATCGCAAGAAGGTTTCGCGCTTTCAATTCCTGCAGCAGGGGAAAGGCGAACCGGTGTACGCAGTCTTCGATTGTCTTTTTGTCGACGGCCGGGACTTGCGCCGTGAATCGTTGGCGGTGCGGCGAGCCATGTTGGAAAAACTTGTACGCCCAAACGGCGCATTGCAGTTATCGCGGCGTCTCGCCGCGGACGGGCTGGAAGCTTACCGGGTAGCTAAGCGCCGCGGCTTCGAGGGCCTGGTGGCAAAAGATTCAACGTCGCCATATGTGGAAGCCCGCTCTAAAAGCTGGCTAAAAGTGAAGGTCCACCAGGAAGACGAGTTCGTGATCGCTGGATACACACCCCCAGCCGGAACGCGACAGCGTTTTGGTGCGCTACTCCTTGGAGCCTACCGGAATGGAGGACTTCATTACGCCGGCAAAGTAGGGACCGGCTTCGATCGTCAAACCCTGGATTCTCTGTACAAACAGTTTCAACCGCTCGTGCGCAAGCAAGGTGCGCTGGTCGATCCCCCGCGGGAGCGCGACGTCACCTATCTCGCCCCCCGGCTGGTGGCGCAGATTTCTTACCAGGAGTTGACCGCGGACCATAAGCTGCGCCAGCCGGTGTTTCTCGGGCTGCGCGAGGATAAGCCCGCAAAAGATGTTGAACTCCCGGAGAGTGCAGGATGAAAGTATTGAAACCCAGGCGCGAAGACGCCAGTCGACTGCCGGTCAACGTTTCCAACCCTACGAAGGTTTTCTGGCCAGATGAGGGCTACACCAAGCACGACCTGGCGGAGTATTACCGCGAGATCTTTCCCCTGCTTCAGCCCTATGTCAAAGACCGGATGCTCACGCTGGAGCGCTGCCCGGACGGAATGCAGGGCCAGTGCTTCTATCAAAAAGAGAAACCCAAGGGCATGCCCGAAGCGACGCCGACATTGCGTATCGCCCATGACACGGCGCGCGGCTTCACCAACTACGTGGTCGGAGGATCACTGGAGACCGAACTGGCATTGGTCAACCTGGGCTGCATTGCTGTGCACGTGATGGGGAGCCGCGCCAGCGATCCGCGAAAGCCAGACTGGGTCTGCATCGATCTCGATCCCCAGTCCGGAGAGTTTGCCGACGCAGCCAGGGCCGGGCTTCATGTCAAAGAGGCGTTGGACGCGCTGAAGCTGGCCTCCTTCGCGAAGACCTCGGGCAGCCGCGGCCTCCACGTGTTCATTCCTTTACGCCGCGGGCCTGACGCGGACGAAGTGCTGTTATTTGCCAGGACGTTGCTTGCCAGGGTTGCTGCCGCGCATCCTGATGAGCTGACGGTTGAACACGCGATTGCCGCCCGCGGGGGACGTGTTTACCTCGATGCCTTCCGCAACGGCTTCGGCCAGACCGTAGTCTCGCCTTACTCCGTACGCCGCCGCGAGAAGGCTCCGTTCTCGATGCCACTGGCTTGGTCGGACGTTCGCCCAACCCTTTCCCCGTCCAGCTTCAATCTGGGCAACTACAGGCAGAAGCTCAAGGCTAAAAACGATCCCTGGAAGGACTTCTTCTCCAGCCGGCAATCGCTCACGGAAGCCATGCGATTGTTGAAGAAACTTTGATCTCTGTCCGGCGACGAAGCGATCCGTATCAGAACTCTTTGACAGCGCGCAAGCGGAAGGAAAGAGCTGCCATTTTCTTCTCAGTCGAAAGGCAAGACGCGATTCCGAAAGGCAAGACGCGATTCGCCGGCCTCCAGCTTCAGCGCAGCCGCATCTCAAAGCCTTGACATCTTGTGAGCCGCTGAATAGGATTCTAGATGTCTTATTTATTTAAGAATTAATCTGAAGTCAGTTTATAGATGTGAAGGCATTGTGAATTTTAGGGACCTGCTGCAAGTCTGGGGGCGAGTTTTAGCTGGACGACGCCCTTCGCTCTCCATAGAAATCACCCGCGAATGCCCACTGCGTTGTCCCGGGTGTTATGCCTACGGCGATGATCATGTTGGGGGCGGCATCACCCTTCGCCAGCTTGCCGACAAGAAGAATGACGAACTGATTCAGGGGGTTCTCGACCTGGTGGACCGGTATCGTCCCCTCCATCTCTCTATCGTTGGCGGCGACCCCCTGGTTCGCTTCCGCGAACTCGAGGTACTGCTGCCCAGGCTGGAGCAGCGCAAACTTCACGTCCAGTTGGTGACCAGCGCCTTTCGCGAGATACCGGAATCATGGTCGCGGATCCGCCGGCTCAGCATCGTGGTATCGATCGACGGGCTGCAACCGGAACACGATGTCCGGCGCAAGCCTGCCACCTACGATCGCATCATCAGGAATATTCGCGGCCATCAAATCACCATCCATTGCACGATTACGGCGCTGATGATGGTGCGCGACGGTTATCTGAAAGAGTTCCTCGAGTTCTGGACGCCAAAGAAGGAAATCAAAAGGGTCTGGATGAGCTTCTTCACTCCTCAGCTTGGCGAATCAGGCGCAGAGATACTCTCTCCCCAGCAGCGCGCCCGGGCGGTACGCGAACTCATGACGCTGCGCCGTGAATTCTCCAAACTGGATATGCGGGAAGCGGTCATTCGCGAGTTTCTGAACCCGCCTGCTTCTCCTGAAGCCTGCGTTTTTGCCCAAACCACGCAAGTTGTCTCGGCCGATTTGAAGACGCATATCGTCCCTTGCCAGTTTGGCGGTAATCCGGACTGTTCCCAGTGCGGCTGCATCGCGTCCATGGGACTGGCCGCGGTCGGGCACAAGCGCGTGCTTCCCGGCATCAATGCCGCAGATCTCCTACGAGCATCCACCAGGGCCGGCAATGCCTTTCGGGCATTGATTCAGTCGGCGCCCGATTGGCCGAAGCCGAAAACCATTACTCAGATTTCAATCGCGAAAGTCGCTTCCCGCGCCGAAGGTGACCGGGCTGGCAGTGGTCTCGACGCCGATTGCGAAAAAGACACCACGCTTTCATCGGCCAAGCAGTAACCGGCCAGCGCCGGCATCATCCATTGATGATCTTCATCATGGCCGGTGCGTAGCGCTCACCCGCAGCCGAGCCTTTGGGCAACGCCTGTTCAATCCGGTTGAGATCCTGCTCGCTCATGCGATCTCCAGGAGGCAGCATCCGAACCGCGCCTCGGCTGGATCTGAGCAGGGATCTTGCTGAAGGAGCTTCCGTTTAGTGCGTGACCACCATCGCGCTACTCCTCGCGCACCGCGCGTAAAGGATCGATCTGGGCTGCCCGCCGCGCGGGCAGGTAGCAGGAGATCATAGCCAGTGACGCCATCAGTAGCGGCGCGCCAACCAGCAGCCGGGGATCGTTGGTGCCGATCTTCAATGACTCGACAAAGACATCCGCCAATGACGAGAGGATTCGCGCCACGGCGAACGCTCCAGCAAAACCGAGGACTGTGCCAACGGTTACCAGCGCTGTGCCTTCGCGCAACACCAGCCTCAATACCTGAACCTTGCGAGCGCCCAGGGCCATGCGAATTCCAATCTCTTTGCGCCGTTGCGCCACCGCATAAGCGGTGACGCCCGCAAGGCCGATGGCCGACAACAGCAGCCCAAAGACGCCAATCCCGCCGTAAGTATTGACGGCGAAGCGCTCAAAGGCGCGGCTGACCTCCAGGTAGTCGTTAAGAGTTCGCACTTTGAAAATGGTCAGCTTTGGATCTGTAGAAGCAATCTCGTTCCGAACGCCATTCAAGGCATCGATTCCTGCATCGGAACGCACCATGATGGTGATGCCTCCGGCGCGCGGCCGCGCAAAATCGCGGGCCGTCAGTGGCACATACATCACCGGCTGGTTGATTCCTATACCATTCTTCATGTCGGGCACCACGCCGACGACTTCGTAGACCTGCTTGTCATCCCGGATGCGCTGCCCGAGCGCTGTCCCATTTTTAAAGAGCCCGCGAACGGCAGTTTCATCCAACACTGCGGGCAGAGTGACCGTTGCCTGTCCATCGCCAGGGCTGCGCTCATCTACATCTACAAACTCGCGGCCACTGAGCACTTTTTCGTTCAACGCCGCAAAATACCTCGCGCCTACGGCTTCCCGGACCACGGACTTCAGGACTGGCGAGACTCCGCCTGGGTCGTCCGCCCTCAGTTCGGCTGTTCCCGGCTCGATCGAGTACGGCACTTGCGCGGTGAGAACGACACTGCGAACACCTGGCACGCCTCTGAGCCTCGCCGGGAGCTTCTCGAACAGAGACTGCGTTTTTTCCGGCGTGTAGCCTTCGCGCACCGGATCAAGGGACAACAGATACATCGCTCGAGGATCGACTTTCGTTTGGACGCTGCTTGACTGGCTCAACCCCATTACAAGGAAGCCGGTGATCAGCAGCAGCATGAGCGATCCGGTGACCTGGGCCACCATCAACAGGTTGCGCAGACCGAAGCGGCGATAACCCGGCAGTTGAAGCGCAGAGCTTTCCTTCATCGCAGGAGCTAGGTCGGCTTTTGTCGCGCGCAGCGCCGGAATCAGGCTGAATCCAATTCCGCACACGATCGCGAGAACGAAGACGAAGATTCCGACCCCCCAGTCGGGAAGAGGATCTTTCTCAATCGGAATTTCCGTGGGCAGATTGAAATGAGAGTTGAGTACTGACAGACCGTAGGCCAGCGCGAAGCCTGTGATTCCGCCGAGCAGCGAGAGCAATATGCCTTCGCTCATCATCTGTCGCACCAGGCGAAAACGGCTGGCGCCCACCGCCAGGCGAATAGCCAGCTCTCTGCGTCGATTGGCGCCGCGCGCCAGGAGCATGTTGGCCAGATTCATGTAAGAAATGACCATGATCAGCCCCATCAGCAGGACCAGGAATCCCACCACCACCGGCTTCAATTCCCGGGGAAGGCGCACGATATTTCCGGCCAGGAGCAGCGTAACTCTCCGCCCCTTGTCGATACGTTTCGGCGCTGAGGGGTCCTGCTCGTCGAGCTGCCGCGTGACGGCATCAAGAGCAGCTTCGGCGGAGCCGATGTTCACGCCGGGGGCCAGCCGCATGAGAGCCCAAAACTCACGGGCATTGCGCTGATGCAACACGTCATTGGCCAGCTCTGGGGCCAGCACCGCGGGGACGGTAACGGGCACAAAAATTTCCGAGGGATTCTCCGCCAGCGCGCCGTTGAAATCCACGGGCGCGATTCCCACAATGGTGGCGGGCTGGCCGTTCAGATGGAGTACTTGCCCTACCGCTTCGGGTGAGGAGTTGAGGCGATTACGCCAGAAGCGATCGCTGATCACCACCACCGCCCCATTGCCCGGCTTGTCAACTTCGGGACTGAGCATACGACCCTGCTGAGGCCGGACGCCGAGCACATTGAAGTAGTCCGCGGACACAAGTTGTCCGAACACGCGCTGCGGCTTGGCATCCCCGTCACCCTGGAAGCTGACGTTGAAGGGGACGCCATTTTCTACCGCCGCAACCCCGGTGAACAGACCCTTCTGCTCCCGATACTGCTCGATGTAGTAGAACGAGACCGGCTTCTCCGGCATCACCAGCTGTTTGGTACTCGTGGCTCCCGGCAGCGGGCGAAACAGCGACGCCCATTCCCAGGTGTAGACCACCGTCGTCAGACCCATGCCCAGGCCCATGGAAATGATGGCTACGAGCGCGAAGCCGGGTGATTTGGCCAACCCGCGGGCGGCGTATCTCATGTCGCTCCGCATCTCGCTGAAGTATTCGGCCGGCACGCGGATGGCGATGTCGGCAATCAGCCGGACCAGGCCGGCGATGCCATGGGTTCTTGCGATCTCTTCCACGACGTCCTCCCCAAGGTGGACAACTTCAGTCCCGTAGGCCAATTTGAACTCGTGCGGAAAGGCCCGAGCCAAACGCCGGTAGAGCCACAAGGCAAAGTTCATTCCGTCACCATCGATTGCTTGACTCGGATTGTGCGCACCAGTTCCTGCAGGCGGTCGCACTCGGCGTTGAGCACGCGCCGCCCCAGCGTGGTGAGACGGTAATAGCGGCGGCGGGCGTCATCCTCTTCCGGCGCCGGCCGCTCATCCGACTCTTCAATCAACTCTTCTTCGATCAGACGCTTGATCGATCCGTAAAGCGTGGCCGGCCACAGCCGGACTTTTCCCCCGCTGCGCGCCAGCACTTCCTGCATGATTCCGTAGCCGTGCTGCTCACCGCCAGCCAGAGACAGCATGATGTGGAACCACTGGGTTTTAAGGGGCAGGAATTTCTGGGCGTCGAGTTTAGGCATGATCAATATGTATATTGTTTGATATATATATTTGTCAAGAAGAATTCCTGCGATTGGCGCCCCACTCTCGGAGCGGGTCTCCCTTGCTGACGCGAGCGTTACAGTGGCATGATTGCATCCGGAGTTCCCCGACAATAATGAAGATCATTGTGGTCGATGACGAAGCCGTCATCGCCGATAGCCTCGCAAATATTCTAGGAGGCGCAGGACATAGTGCGCTGGCCGTATATGACGGTGAGTCCGCCATCAAGTGGGCTCGGTTGCTCCTTCCCGATGTAGTTCTGAGCGATGTGATCATGCCCGGTATCGATGGGATTGAGACGGCCAAGATCATCATGGACGTGCTTCCTGGCTGCCGGATCATTCTCTTCTCCGGTCAGGCCGTCAGCAGCGACTTGCTGGCTAGAGCCCGGGCCGAGGGCTACTCATTTGAGGTGTTGGCCAAGCCTATCAATCCCCAGGTTCTGTTGGAGAGGCTCAACCGCGCGCCGGGAATCGCCCCGGGATCGATCGCGGTCTGACGGGGTTGTCGGAACCTTGCGCTAATTCGTGTGCGGCGTCATTTTCCTCACCACAAACTCCTGCAGAAGGTTGACCACAGCCGTTGTTCCTGTTCCGATAGCCGTGTTCTCGAAAACCAGAGCCGTCCCTCGTTCCTTCGGAGGATAGTAGAGGTTGGAGATTCCACCCGAAGCCAGCCCGCCAAGAATGGCCGAATAGTTCGGCTGCCAGCGTTGATTATCACCCTTGCAGATGACCGAGTTGGCGATCGCATACCAGATCCGCGATCCGGTGCTCCCGGTCCCCTTATAGAAGTATCGTGGATCTTGCTTGAGGAGCGCCGGCAGCAGCGCGCTACCGATGAAGGTGCTGGTGGCGCCATCGGCATAGGCTGCGCCGTAGCGCTTAGCGTACCCTTGCGCGCCCTGCCCGTAGCCGGCGAAAGCGTTTTGCGCTTGTTGCGCGCCGGCAACTACTCCGGTCAGCCCGAAGGTGACGGGATCGATCATTGACCTCCACGCCAGCTTGAACTTTTGCCGGGCGTTCAAGGGGGCCGCGTTGGGGACGTAGGTCACATAGAAGTTCGGCACAACGCCGAACACTCGCTGCTTGATCTCCGCGTTGACCTGCTCCACGGCGATCTCGGTGCCACGCTCGCGGACCTCAAGTTCCGTATCCACCCTCGCCAGGGCCAATGTGACTGTGGGGACAATAAAGAATTCTCCCTGATGGAGTTCGCCGGAGAACGTCTGGGTCGCAAAACCTGCAGCGGCGATTCGGATCTGGAAGGGCCCGGGAACAATGTTGGAGAAAGCGAACTGCCCATCTTCACCCGAGAAAATATCCAGGGGACTTGACGCGTCTGCGCGCGTAAGTGTGATCAGGGCACCGACCACCACCGCCCCGCTTCCGTCGATTACCGTTCCGCTGACGCTTCCATGGAGCTGTTGATCATTACTCTTTTGTGCTTCATTCTTCTGTCCGTCTTCGGAATCCGGCGCCGCAGCTGGCGCAGGGCTGGGAACGCCGGAGGGCTGCTGCGAGGCGGCTGGAGCCGAGAGGCTGAGAGAAAAGACAATGAGGCCGAGCCAGAAAAGGCTCGCCGGGCCATGCGGAGGATTGCTGACAGTGTGGCCCAAATTATTTACCCGAGCCCTTTCTCACATCTGTAATTCTAAAGCCTTCTCGTCTTGTTCGTTGACACTTCAGCACCTGCACTACCGGGCGCGAGCCTTCACCTGTGCTGCGGCAGGCAGAGGAACTGAAATCAATCGGGCACAAAGAGGTTGCGGCTCTGGCTGGTGCTGACCGTCCCCGGTCGTTCCAGACTTTCACGCTCCTGCAAATCTTGCAGCACCGCAGGGTCAGAAAGCGTGTTGGCAATGAACCGAGCGCCGTTTTCCTTCATGCGGCCCAGGATCACCCCAAATTCAGGGCCGTTCTTGCCATGAAGGACGGTATAAGTCTCAATCATGGCTCGACCGGAAACATGCTCTTCCAAAGGAGCCCTTGGCAGCGCGTCGAGCTGCGCTTGCAGAACGCTGGGCGGCTCACGCCGCCACTGCCCCTGGTACGGAGCTGTTGAATAGATCCCGAAGGAATGCTTGGTGACGTAGTTTCCGTTGGCGGTGACCAGGCCAAAACTGCCAGGTTGGCTGCGCAGCCGGCGCATCATTTCGGAAATGGAATGGGCCACATAATTATTCCCGGGCCCGCCGAAGTAAGGCAGACCGCCGGTTACCGTCAGGCCTCGCGGGTCATCTTCTGCCAAACCGATCTCGACGCACCCGATCTCGACTGCCGATGGGAAGCAGCTGTAAAGATCGAAGAAGCGCATATCGTCCAGGCTCTTGCCCGCCATGGCGAAGGCCTTGCGCACACCGAGGCGTATTGCCGGGGAGAGATGGAGCTGAGTTCTCTCCGAGACGTGCCAGTGATCGTTGGCATCGGCGCAGCCATGGAGATATACCCACTTTGCCTGCGGGATTCTCAGCCGGCGAGCTTCCCCGACTGAAGTCATGATGAGCGCCGCTGCCTGATCGATGAAAGCATTGGCGTTCATCAGCCTCGGATACGGGAACCCGATCCAGCGGTTCTCGATATCAATGGTCGCCAGGCGCGCGGAGGTATACGCTTCGCGCCGAGTGGCTAATGGATTTCCCGCAGCGACTTGGGCAAAGCGCGCGAACAGCCGGCCCATGGTTTGCAAGTGCTCAGGGATTGAACGCCCTCGTGCTCCGCGGATGGCGTTCTCTATCAACGGATACATGGTGATGGCCGCGCGCATATTGTGGCGGTCTTCGTAGTCGCTCCAGCCGCGCTGCGGATTGCCGACCAGTTCCGGCTGACCGCCGGGATCTTCGGTCCAATCCACCTCCAAACCGGCCCGCTCTGCCCCATGCTGGGTACGCAGCGCCTCGCCACCCGCGATCAGGGCTGCCCGAACCTCTCCCTTCGCGATGGCCTCGGCCAGCAGGTTGACCATGTATTGCGGCATGTTGCCGCCATTCCAGGTGTAGATGTAACGATCGGCCTTTATGCCAAGGCGCTCAGCTACGCTTCGTGGCGGGTTGGAAGACGAGCCCAGGCGCGTGCGAAATCGGTGCGAGGTGTCGGAGAACAAGCGCAGCATGGCGACCGTATCGATAGCTTCAGCCATTCGCGCCGCAGCGGTATCGGCGATCGCGAGCTGTCCAGCCTGGGCAATCAGATCAAACGGTGAACGCCCCGCCTCGATTTGCGTGGCCATGTCGGTCACGTCGCCACAACCGACCAGCACGGGCGTGGAATTTTCAATCATGGCCCAAGGCCATCATAGCCTTCAGGCAGTGCGGCCCTCGGCCAGCGGCCGGCGGCGGCCTGCCACCCCGTGCTGTTGGCCAAAGCCGCACCCTGTACTCTTTCCCTGCCATTTAGCCTTGCGGCCAAGGTAAGACCGGGGTTAAAGTCTAAGCAGCTCTCGCGATTCCTCCCGATCCTCAATCCAATCTAATCAGTGTGCGTGTGCATGCATTGTTTTCGTCCGGGCTGCGACATACTGCGGTTGATAAAGGATATCCACAATATATTGTGGTATTTATGCTTGACCGCCCATCGGGCTCTAGGTAAAGTTAGCTGGATGATCGCTCTGCTCCCGCTAACCGAACGGAAAGCTCTTTATTTCTCAGCCTTGGCCGGCACGGGATTAGGATTGGCCATTCCGCAAGGAGTAGGACGTTGCTCAAAATAAAGAAGCTGCAGATTCTGGGATTTAAGTCCTTTTGCGACCGGACGGAGTTGAAGTTCCCCGGTGAGGGCATTGCCGCCGTAGTGGGCCCCAACGGTTGCGGAAAATCCAACATCGCCGACGCCATCTCCTGGGTTTTGGGCGAACAGTCTGCCAAAACCCTCCGTGGTTCGCGCATGGAAGACGTCATCTTCGCGGGAACCCGCGAGCGCAAGCCCACTGGCATGGCCGAAGTGTCGCTTACTCTCATCGATCCTGAGGTTTATGAGGGTCGCTTCATCGGCGAACCGGAAATTGTTATTCAGGATGAGATTCCCCTGGGCGATGACGACTGGGACGAGGCTTCCCTGCGCGCGGCTGCAGCCGATGCGACCGAAGCTGCCGTCGCTGAAGTCCAGCCCGGGCCCCTGGATGCCGCGGAAGACACGCCGAACGAAGATGCGGAGGGCCAGGCCGATCTTGCTACTGCATCTGCGGAAAATGGCGTAGAGCCGGACGCTGCGCCTCCCGAAGCACCCATCCCTAGCGACGCTCAAGCGGGTGTCGCTGCCTCGAACGCCGTCGTCTTGAAGATCCGCCGCCGCAAGTTCAAGCCGGTACAGTTCGCCAAGGGCGAGATCATGGTCACCCGGCGGCTGTTTCGCACTGGAGAGAGTGAGTACCTGTTAAACGGAAAGCTCTGCCGCCTGCGTGACATTCAGGACATCTTTATGGGCACCGGCCTGGGGCCAGAGTCTTACGCCATCATCGAGCAGGGCCGGATCGGGCAGATCCTGAGCAGCAAGCCGCACGATCGCCGGGCCATGATCGAGGAAGCCGCAGGCATCACTAAGTTCAAGACCAGGAAGCGGCTGGCGGAAGCGCGTTTGGAATCTGCGCGACAGAACCTGGCGCGCATCAACGATATTTTCGAAGAAGTTACACGGCAGATGAATTCGCTGAAGCGCCAGGCTTCGAAGGCCGAGCGCTATGCCAAGTTGCGCGAAGAGATGCGGCAAAAGCTGCGCATCGTCCTGGCCAGCAAGTTTGCCCAGATGGATCGCGACCAGGCCGGACTTCACCAGTCGCTGGAGGCTGTTGCCGAGGAAATCCGCACGCGAGGCGAGTCGGTGGCCGCACGCGAAGCCGAGCACTCCGAGCGTACGCACCGCGGCTATGCCATTGAAGGCGAACTTGCCCTGAACAGCCAGTCTCTGAACGCACTGGCGGTGGAGAAGGAGCGCGCCGTCGGGCGCCGTGCCGCCAACGAAGAACGCTGCGCCGAGCTCGACGTTCGCACCGCCGTCTCCGGAGTGGAGCTCGAGCGCGCACAAGCGCACCTGGTTTCAATCACGGTCGAACGCGAATCCAATCGCCAATTCGTCGCCTCGGCCGCGGGAGAAGTAGCTGCCGCGCAGCACGACTGGCAGATGCGGCAGCAGGATTTGCAATCGGCAGCCGCGCTTCTGACCAGCGTGGAGCGCGAACAAGAGGCTCGCCATGAAGCTCTGGTGGAAGCCATGGCTTCAGCTTCGCAGGCGCGCAACCAGATCATTCAAGCCGAAGAGCAGATGACTGCGCTCGATCGCGACGCCCATCGCCTGGAACGTGAAATCGCCTCTGCCCAGGAAGAAATGGACGGTTTCGGCGGGAAGCGCGGACAGATCGCGTTTGAATTCGAATCGATCAACCATACAGTGACGGCGCTGAGCGACCGCATCAGCCAGTTGCAGGGCCAGATCGCCAGGAAACACAAAGAGGAAGAAGACAGCAAGAACCTCATCGACGGGCTGCGCTCTGAGTTCGCCACCACACTGGGCCGCAGGAACTCGCTGGAGGCGGTGATCAACGAGCACGGTTATTCCACTGAGTCGGTGAAGCGCCTTTTCCAGTCACCTTCCCTCGGCCAGGGCTTTACTCCTGCGGGAGTGCTGGCAGATTTTCTGGAAGTTGAAACACGTTACGAGAGCGTGGTGGAAGAATTCCTGCGCGACGAACTCAACTACGTGGTGGTGAAGTCATGGGACGCAGCGAATGAGGGCATGCGCCTGCTGCAAACCGACGTAGTTGGCCGCGCCACCTTCCTGGTCCATCCCGAGGACTCACAGGCCAAATTCTCCTTCGCGGTGAGTGACAATGCCGCCCCGGGCGCGCGGCCGCAGGATTTGGTCCCGCTGAAGCACTGCATCCGCGTGCTCAATGGTTTTGGCCGGTCGCTGGAAGTTGTTCTCCCCAAGCTGCGTGACGGCTACATCGCTCCCGATTCAGCTTCGGCGCGCAACCTGGCCCTGGAGAACCCCGACGCTTATTTTCTCTCCGCCACCGGGGAGTGCTTCCACAATGTGACCGTCACTGGCGGCAAGCAGCGCAAAGAGGGGCCGCTTTCGCTCAAGCGCGAACTGCGTGAGGTAGTCAGGATTTCGAGCGATCTGGAGCGCGAGATCGCCAACGAACAGAGCAAGCTGCAGACGCTCAGCCGTGAACTCACCGACCTCAGCAAGCTGCTGAAGAACCTCGAGGAGGAGTGCCGGGAAGCTGAGAAACAGGCGCTCACCTCAGGCCACGCTCTTCGCCAGATGGAAACGGAACTGGCCCGCATATCGCATCGTCTGGAGACCTACCGTGCGGAATTCGAGCGCACGCGCTCGGAACGCGGCGACATCGCGACCGTTATTACCGAGCGCCGGGAGATTGCCGGAGGCTTCGAAAACCAGCGCCAGGCGCTGGACAACGATATCAAGGAAGCTCAGCAACAACTGGCGGCGGCTAAGAACGCTCGCGATGCCGCTTCCCAGAGCGTTGGAGAGGCTGCGGCGAGACTGGCCGGACTCGAGGAGCGCAAACGACTGGCCACATCGGCTCTGGAGAGAATCGAATCGCTCTCAGCTCAGGCCGCCGAACGCGTGGAGTCGCTGCGCCAGCAGATCCAATCAGCAGCAGTCGAGAAAGAACAGCGCGGGCAGGAAAACATTCAGATCGCGCAGCGGCTCGAGGCCTTGGCTGCACAGAGGACCGATGCTGAGGCCGCGGGTAAGCGGCTGCAGGAGGAGTCGGAGGGCCTGCGCACAAGACTGGCGGAAATCGAGCAGGAGTTGAAAGCGGAGCGCCTGGAGCTTGATGCGGCGCGCGACCGCAAAGCTGACCTTGGCCAGCAATTGGCGAAGCTGCAATCCGACCTGGCGCACATGGCGGACGTCTGCCTGAACGAGCTCAACATCCCCGCCGATGAATTGCGCGGCACAGAGCTTGCTCTGGTGGAAGGCGAGCAGCTCCTTGCTGAAGACACGGCTTACCGTGAGATGCGCACTCGCCTGGACAATATGGGGCCGGTAAACATGATGGCCCTGGAGGAGTACCAGGAGACGTCCCAGCGTCACCAGTTCCTGGAGACCCAGCGCAAGGACCTGCTGGAGTCCATCGAGAACATGCAGGCCACCATTAAGGAGATCGACGAATTCTCACGGCAGAAATTCCAGGAGGCGTTCGAGCGCATTAATGAGAATTTCCAGTTCACCTTCCGCAAGCTCTTTGGCGGCGGGCAGGCGTTCATGCGCCTGACCGATGAGTTGAACACCGCTGAGAGCGGCATCGACGTGGTGGCTTCGCCTCCGGGAAAGAAGCTGCAGAACGTCCTGCTGCTGTCCGGAGGAGAAAAGGCATTGACGGCTCTCTCTCTGCTGATCGGCATCTTCCACTACCAGCCCAGCCCGTTTTGCATTCTCGACGAAGTGGACGCGCCTCTGGACGATGCCAACATCGGCCGCTTTACGGAATTAGTGAAGGAGATGGCAGCACAGACGCAGTTCATCATCATCACACACAGCAAGCGCACCATGTCGGTAGCCCCGGTCATGTACGGCGTGACCATGCAGGAGCCCGGTGTCTCGAAAGTCGTCTCGGTCAAGTTCGGCGAGGAACAGGCGCAGGCGCGCGCGATTCCCGCGTGAAAAAGTTTTTTTTCGCGCGACGTTATTTTTTTCGATAACGGGTACTACAAACTTCCCCGGAAATCAATGGGCGCGAAGTCTGCGATTCACGCGGGTTTCGCGCTTTATCATTTTTTGTGCACCGTTTTGCACAGGTCGCATGGTTTTTGCGTGAGTTGACTTCGCACTAACGTTATTGACAAAAATACTTAGAGGGCTAGAATAACGCCTCGCCCTTCTGATTTATCCAAACATGACATCGATCGCATTAAACCGAATCGTTTTGCAAACGGACTTCGCCGATTTGTCCCTGCATGCACGGGGCAAGGTGCGTGATCTGTACAGCCTGAACGGCCAACTGCTCTTCGTTGCCACCGACCGCATCTCGGCCTTTGACTACGTCCTGGCCAGCGGTATTCCCGAGAAGGGGCGGGTGCTCACACAGCTCTCGCTTTTCTGGTTTGAGTTCCTCAAGGATGTGGTGCACAACCATCTGGTTACGGCGCGCGTCGAAGAGTATCCTGAGTCGCTCAAAAAATATGCGGACCAGCTTCGCGGACGCTCCATGCTGGTGAACAAAGCCCAGATGATCGACATTGAATGCGTGGTGCGCGGTTACATTTCGGGTTCGGCGTGGAAAGAGTACAAGGCGGATGGAACAGTCTGCGGCATCAAGCTGCCTTCCGGTCTGCGTGAGTCGGATAAATTGCTGGAACCGATCTTCACGCCTGCGACCAAAGCGTTAAGCGGCCACGACGAGAACATTTCCTTTGACGAAATGTGCAAGCGCACGGGAGCGGAGCTGGGCGAGAAGCTGCGCGACCTGAGCATCAGCATTTACAGCAAGGCGGCTGACTACGCCGCGCGGCACGGCATCATCATTGCCGACACCAAGTTTGAATTCGGCCATACCGCAGAAGGCCTGATCTTGGCGGATGAAGTCCTTACGCCGGACTCGTCGCGCTTCTGGCCGGCCGATAAGTACCAGCCCGGAAGGGCGCAGGAGTCATTCGATAAGCAGTTTGTGCGTGATTACCTGGAATCGATCCATTGGAACAAACAACCTCCCGCGCCCGCATTGCCGGACGACGTGGCTCGCAAAACCAGCGAGAAGTACATTCAGGCGTACCGGATTCTTGCAGGGCGCGAGCTACCGGCGGATTAAGTTGGCCAGGGTCGTATGAACGCCCTGGACTGGATCATTCTGGCGATCATTATGTTTTCCGCCCTGGTGGCGGCGGCACAGGGTTTTATTTTTGAAATTATTTCTCTGGCAGGAGCTCTCGCGGGCTACCTGCTGGCGGCCTGGGGTTGCGTGAAACTGGCGCCGTGGTTCTTGCCATACGTGAAGACTCAGGCATTTGCGGATTTGGCCGGGTTTCTGGCGATCTTTTTTGGGGTCATTCTGTTCGCCGGAGCGATGGCCAGGATTTTGCGGTGGATGGTCCATGAAGCAGGTTTTCGTTGGGTGGACCGTTCCCTGGGTGCGGCATTCGGTTTTGTTCGCGGGGCGGTGATCGTAACGGCGGGGCTGCTGGCCATCACGGCGTTTGCTCCTGAAGCGCCGGAACTGGCGGGCTCACAGCTGGCGAGCTATTTTGTGGTGGCGGGACGCGGCGCGAGCTGGCTGGCGCCATCGGACATCCGCCAGAAGTTCCGCGAGGGCGTCGACAAGCTGCGCCAGGGACCGGGGTCCGGAGCGACAGTTAAACAACAGAATAAATAATCAAAGCGGCGCAACCGGAAAGTGAGGACGGTGATGAAGGACCAGCTCGAAGCACTCGTGGCACAGATGCACGGCAGCGGGATTCTCTACTCGGAAGCGGTACGGGAATTCAAGAAGCGCTTCATCATGAACGTACTGCAGCAGAACAAGGGGAACCAGTGCAAGGCAGCCCGTGAGCTGGGCATGCACCGAAACACGCTGAGCCGCACCATCGCCGAGCTGAAGCTTGACGTTCGCCAGTTCCGTGACGGCGGCCGGCGGCCCGTCCGCAGCGAGAAGACCCTGGCCCTGGAGAAAAAAGCGGCCCGTTAGATTTGCAGCAGCTCTCTTAGTCAATCCGGTATCTAACTCTCCATGCCTGTTTCCAAGGCGTTGTCCGCGAAACTCCCCCCTTTCATTCGTCCGGGATTTCAGTGGGACGCCGCCGGCTGCTATCTGTTTGATATTGACGGCACGTTGCTGAACAGCCGCGATGCTGTTCACTATCACGCATTTCGCCATGCTATTCGCGACCTGTACGGCATCGACGCCAGCATTGACTGCGTGCCGGTTCACGGCAATACCGATCCTGGAATTCTGCGCGCGGTGCTGCAGCGTGCAGGCATGGAAGAGCAGAAGATCATCGCTTCCCTGCCTGCGATTGTGAAGAAAATGTGCGCGGAAGTCGAAACCAATCGGGAGAAACTGAAGCCTGAACTTTGTCCCGGGATCCCTGACTTGCTGGTGTACCTGCAGCAGCACGGCAAGGTATTGGGCGCAGCGTCGGGGAATCTGGAGCCAGTGGCGTGGGCCAAGCTGGGGAAGGCCGGGTTGAAAGGCTTTTTTACCTTCGGATCGTTTTCCTGGCCGCGGGAGACCAGATTAGAAATCTTCCAGCATGCCGTTGAACTGGCGCGGAGCCGGCTTGGGCCAGGAACGTCGGTCTACGTGGTGGGAGATACGCCTTCAGACATTGAGGCCGCGCGCGCTGTCGGGATTCCCGTCATTACGCTGGCAACAGGGATCTTTGCCTTTGATGAGTTGCTGGCTCTCAAACCAGATGCCTGCTTGAACACCGCGGCCGATCTGCTGCCCTCTGGTCGCACGTAGCTCCCTACACATGCCAGGTCTGGGACAAACAACCAGTCCTCATCTAGCCGCAAGGTTTGCACCTCAAAACGTTCTCTGTCCAGTAGAATTGATGCTTCGCATGCGTCTAACCGTGGTCATTGTCGGCCTGCTTCTGGCAGGGCTGGGTACAGCCTGTGCGCAGGAGTACGCCAGCCCGGTTTACGATCCGCCGAGCCCGGCGGAGAAGGAGTTCGCTCGCGCCCTGCAGCTCGATAAATCAGGGCGGACCGAGGAAGCCTGGGGCGCGGTCTCTCAAGCGCTGGAGCTGGCGCCAGGGAATCCGCAGTATGTGGCAGCCAGGGAGATGGTGCGCCAGGAGATGGTCGGCGACCGGCTGGAGACCGGGAACCGTCTGGCCGATTCCGGGGACAATGCGGGAGCCGCGGCCCAGTTCCGAGCCGCTATTTCCCTCGATCCCCAAAACAGCTATCTGCAGCAGCGGCTGCACGACGTAGCGCCAGAGGATCCGGAGCGCCAGCGGACCTTCGAGATGCTGGCTTCCGTCGACCAGATCGAGCTCACGCCGGCGCCAGGCACAAAGAGCCTTCATGTAAAGGGCGACACTCGCGCCCTGTACACGGAAATCGCGCGAGCGTTCAGCCTGGCCGTTGATTTCGATGAAAACATCGGCCAACGCAACGTTACCTTCGACATGGACGACGTTGATTTCTATACGGCTACGCAGTGGGCGGGCAGGCTGACGCGTACGTTCTGGGCGCCGGTCGGGAAACATCGAATCATCGTAGCCACGGACAATCCGGAGATGCGGCGCCAGTACGAGCGCATGTCCCTGCGGACTTTCTATGTGGGGAACGCGCTCGCGCCCACCGACCTGACCGACGTGGTGAACACCCTGCGCAACGTCTTTCAGATCAGCATTGTGAACGTGGAACCCGGCCACAACGCCATCACGGTAAGAGCTCCAAAAGCAACCATGGACGCGGCGGCGAGTTTCATCGAAAACCTGATGGACGCTCGTCCTGAACTCCTGATTGACGTCCAGGAGATCGAGATCGATACCGACCGCACCAGCCAGTACGGCCTGGTTCTTCCCACCAGTTTCGAAGCCTTCAATGTTTTCTCGGAGATCTACCGGGTGCTCGGCCCGGACGCGCAGAACGTCATCAACCAGTTGAAAACAACGGGCACAATCGATCCCAGCTCGATTCCCGCCGGCGATCTGGCCAACCTGCAGGGTTCGCCACTGCTCTCACCTTTCATCTTCTTCGGCAAAGGCTACGGGCTGACGGGAATCGTAACGCCTCCCATCACGGGAAGCCTGGCGCATACCAGGTCGATCTCCACCAACCTGGAGCACGCCACACTGCGCGCGGCCGATGGTGAAGCCGTGACCTTCCGCGTGGGAGAGCGCTTCCCGCTGCTGACCGCGACCTTCACCAACGTGGCCCTCACTGGACAATCGGCGTCGGTGGTGGGAAACACTCCTCAGTTTCAATACACGGACCTGGGATTGACGCTGAAGATCAAGCCCCACTACCAGATCCACGACGAAATACGTTTGGACTTTGAATTTGAAATCCAGGGACTGGGCACAGCTTCTCTCAACAACGTTCCAGAGCTTACGGCAAGATCATTCAAGGGAAATATCACGTGCAAGGCGGGCGAGCCCTCAGTCATTACCGGGCAGATCAACGAACAAGAATCATTTTCAACCAAGGGCTATCCGGGGCTGGGGCAGTTTTCAGTGTTGCAGTCAATCATCAACTCCAGTACCAAAGACCACACGCACAATCAACTGCTGGTGATAATTACTCCGCACGTGCTCAGCAAACCTTTTCACGACCACGGCTCGACGGTGTGGTGGAACGCACCTAACGTACCTTAGAAGCCTTCCGGTCCCTATTTGCCTGCGTGATCGATTTCAAACTGAACCAGGTTCTTGAGCTGCGGATAAGGAATGTCGGCAACGCCCAGCACTCTGCGCCCATTGATGAAAATCGTGGGCGTCTGGTTGACATCGAGCGATCGCCCCAGATCGAGCGATTTCTTCACCCGGGCCTCTGTTTCCAGAGAGGTGGTGCAGCTGACAATCTTGTCCGCGTCCAGACCGACTGCGGCCGCAAAGCCCTTGAGTTGATCGTCGGCGGTGGCCAAAGCGATGCCTCCCTGGTTCTCGAAGATCGTATCCACGTACTTCCAGAAGACTTCGGGCTTCGCTTTGGCAACGCAATCGGCGTACTGAGCCGCTTTCATGGCCCAGGGGTGCAAGTTAGCTGGCAGGGGGAACTGCTGAAATATGAAGCGAACCTGAGGAAAGTCAGCCACGAGCTTCTCGATGATCGGATGCGCGGCTTTGCAATGCGGACACTCCAGATCGCTGAACTCAATGGCCACGATGGAAGGTTTGGCGGCTCCCATCGCCGGACCGTCCGCGGCCTGTAACTTGGCCCGTATGGAATCGAAGGGACTTGGGCCAAAAGGAAGCAATTGCCCGACGATTGCGGTCTGCGTGGTGGTGTCCCAGTAAATGTGGACGGGCTCCTGCTTGTTGAGCGAAACCAGGATTTCGGCGACGCCGGGAATTGGCGAGGCGGTGATATCGTAAATGACCCAACTGGTAGCGGGGTCGTAGCCCAGGGTGCGCCGCAGGGCCACATCAACGAGATCTTTGCTGGGCAGCAGTTCAGGGCGCGCGTTGCCGGACGCCGCAGGCGGAGAGGAAGGTTTGCCGGCAGGCGCCTGGGCGAATCCGCAAGCTGCGGCAAAAAGAACCAGGAGAATGATTTTCTTCATAAGTATTTTTAGACTTCTGATTTTTGGGCGATGGGGAAACGCCGCCCCAGGCCAAAAGCTTTGGGAGTGATCTTGAGCCCGGGCGCGGCCTGCTGGCGCTTGTACTCGCTGCGTTCGATCATGCGAATGACATCGCGCACCAGCTTGATATCGTAGCCCCGCTCCGTAGCGATCTGCTCCGCCGTGCGGTAATCCTCGATGTAGTCTTCCAGAATCGTGTCCAGAATCGGGTAAGGAGGCAGTGTATCACTGTCTCTCTGGCCGGGTTTCAGTTCGGCCGAGGGAGGCTTCTCCAGCGTGGAAAGCGGAATCACCGGGCGAAGAGAATTCACATAGCGGCTGAGACGGTAGACCAGGGTTTTGGGGACGTCGGAAATCACCGCCAGCCCGCCGACCATGTCGCCATACAGGGTGCAGTAACCGACGCCAAGCTCCGACTTGTTGCCCGTGGTGAGCACCAATTCACCGAACTTGTTGGAAAAAGCCATGAGGATGTTGCCGCGGATACGGGACTGGATGTTCTCTTCGGCGACGTCCTCTTTCGTCCCGGCAAAAAGCGGAGCGAGAGTCTTGCGGTAGCTGTCGAAGACCGGCCCGATGGGCACAACCTCAAAGCGTATGCCCAGCTTGCAGGCGAGTTCGCGGGCGTCGCTGACGCTATGCTCGGAGGAATACTGGCTGGGCATGGCGATGCCGGTGACGTTGTCGCGTCCGAGAGCGTCGGCGGCGATGGCCGCGGTCAATGCTGAATCGATTCCCCCGCTCAGACCGATCACCACGCGGCTAAAGCCGCATTTCTGCACGTAGTCGCGCGTTCCCAGAACCAGAGCGGCGTAGGCGCTGGCCTCCTCGCCTTCCACCTGGTCATGGAGATCGCCCTGCATGGTCTCCGAGTCGAATATAACCAGGTCTTCTTCGAAAGACTTCGCGCAGGCCACGACGCGTCCGTTCGGGGCGATCACAAAGCTGGAGCCGTCGAACACCAGGCTGTCATTGCCGCCAACCTGATTTACGAAGACGACCGGGACCTTGTTATCGCGTGCGACCGTGGCCAGCATCTGCCGGCGCAGCTCGCGTTTACCCAGGTGAAAAGGGGAAGCGGAAATATTGAGCAGCAGATTGCCGCCGGCGTGGAGCAGTTCATCGACGGGATCGATCTTGTAGAGACGGCGATGCCAGAAATGCTTGTCATTCCACGCATCCTCGCAGATGGTGACAGCTACCTGCGTGCCATTGATGGGAAGCAGCTTCTGTTCGTGCGCCGGCTCAAAGTAACGCATCTCGTCGAAGACGTCGTAAGTGGGCAATAGCATCTTGGACTGGACGAACCTGATTTCCCCGCCGCGCAGCATGGCAGCGGAGTTCATCACCGAGCGTCCGGTATCGGCTTTGATAGGAGAAACGTAACCACAGATGACGGCGATCTCGGGCGGGACCGCCTTGGCTATATCCAGGACCGCCTGTTGAGTGCGGGCGACGAATGCAGGTTTTTCCAGCAGATCGCGGGGCGGATATCCGCAGACTGCCAGTTCAGGAAAGAGCGCCAGTTGCGCGCCAAGAGTATGTGCCTGCCGCGCCGCCTCAATGATCTTTTGGGAGTTACCGCGGAAATCCCCGATGGTTGGGTTGATTTGCCCGAGAGCAATCTTCACATAGTAAGTTTAAACCGCAGCTCGGCTTGCCAGCTACTGCGGGGGCTTTCCTGGGTCCGGCGAAGGCTGCTGGCCGTCATCCGGTTTCTTGCCACCGGTCCCCCACTCCGGTTCGCTCTGCGGCGTGGAAACCGGGCCGTTGGGTGCACGCTGTTGAATTGACGGATCAGGCCCTTCACCCGCCCGGCGAAGAGTAGGAGGCGCCTTGGGCTGCTCCTCCTGGTCCGCCTGTTGCGGGCCCTGTTTGACGTCTTCAGGCGACTTGCTGGCAGCCAAAGCCGCCATGGTGGCAACGCCGTCTTTCACGTCCACTTCTTTTTCGGTCTTAACCAAAGTTTCCTGGCCGATCCTGGCCGTTTTCACCATGGTTACCTCATCACCCGCGAAGCGGACAAAGACCACATCCTGCGGCGGCTGACCGTAGATCCATTCTTCGTAGTCCTTGCCATTTTCGTCTTTGTCACGAACCTTCTGCTGGGGACGGTCTTTGGCCAAAACCACCATGTCTTTGTTCATCCCCACCAGCACTTCATGGCGCTTTATAGCATCCCGGACCTTGGGCGGCAGCGTTTCCGCATAGACCTGGCCGGCGCTCTTCAACCCAAAATCGAGAACCGGGCTCAGCAGTTTCCTGAGCTCCTCGGCGTTCATTTCCGGAATCTGCTTGGGGAATTGCAAAGTGAACTCGGCGCCGGTGGGTTGCGCCTGGTTGGTATCGAGCGGCGCCACTCCACCACCCGGGCCGCCAACGCCAATGCTGACGTGCTGGTACCACTTGCTCTTGCGCTTGGGACCGCCGTTGATCTGCAGAGAGATGGACTTCTCGTGAAAAACAATATTGGTGATCTGCACGCGATCGCCGACCTTGGCGGCAGCACCACGTGACTGGATATTCTGAAACAAAGCCGCGTCGGCGGGAGTGACCACGCCTTGAGGATTAATGACGAGTGACTTGTCGCCGAGCGGGAAATATTTGCGGGTGTGAGCGAACTCCGCGTCCATCAACTGGATAAGCTGCATGCGCGTGTTCTCGCTGATCCTGGGACGCTTTTCCAAATCCACGGTCCGGAGTTCCGGCTTGAATTGGGGAGCTACGGTCATCACCGGGGCTTTCAGAACCAGGACATGGGCATTGGGATCGTCGGCCGAAGGACCGCTCTTGGGTTTGTCTTTGTCCTGGCCTTGGCTTTGAGTCTGATCTTGGTTCTGGTCTTGTGCGCCGGCTTTTGCTTGCGGCTGGGGATCGGACGAACCGGGGTTCGAACTGGTGGGCGCCTGGGCCGCGGAGAGTCCGGAAAACAGAGCTGCCGTACCCAACAACAGGAACAATGACCGGAAACGGAGCATGTGGTGCACCTGAATGCAGCTTGCTTAACTATCGACCAAACGAGGCTGATTTTCAACTCACCTGGCCCGTAAAGTTAGATGCCAGAGGTCCGTGGCACGAACAGCTACAAACGACCGCTGTAGGTAAGCCCGGCGCGGGCGACCGTGGCGGGCAGGACGCGGCCGCCATGGGCCGCAAGGGCGGCCATAACCCGGGCTTTGGCTCCGGGTTCGCACAGAAATACCACGCAACCCCCGCCACCGGCCCCACAGACTTTGGCGGCGAGGGCACCGTTGCGGCGCGCCGTTGAAATCAGCTTTTCGATCAGGGGGGTGGTGATGCGGGGCGCGTTAGTCTTGCGCAGCTTCCATTCTTCGCCCAGCAGATGCACCATCTCTTTCCAGTCGCCGGCTTTCAGGGCCTGGTGCATGGCGCGAGCGATCTCGCCAATGCGATCAAAGTTCTTGAGCACGCGGCGGTCGCCGTTAATATGCGCCTGAAATACCTTCCAATTGTTTATCCCCGATTGCCGGGGCGCGCCGGTGTAGGCCAGAACAAAGCGGCGGTCGAGCTCTTCCAAATCGAGCGGGACGGGCTCATGGTGAATGCCGTCGGGATCCAGCTTTATGGCGCTTACACCGCCATAGAGAGCGGGATAGTAGTCCTGGCAGCCGGTGGGGACGCGGATCAGCTGGGCCTCAACATTCTGGGCTATCACGCGGATTTGCTCTCGATCCAGCTCACGTCCGGTGAATCTGGCCAGAGCGGCGGTAGAGGCAATCATCAGCGCCGAGGAACCGGAGATGCCGGCGCCGGCCGGAGATTCCGAGTTGGTTTCCATCTCGAAGCCCGAGCGAGGGACGAAGAACTTGACCAGACAGGCCGCCAAGGGATGGCTATAACGCGAGGCGGAGGCGAGCTCCCTGAAATCGCGAAAGTCTTCGGCTTTGCCAGTGTCGAGAGATTTCAGGCGGATGGCAGGCCCGGGCAACGGCGTAATCCGGCAGCGGGTGAGCACGGAGACGGCGAAGTTGACGGTGACGGCCCCGGGGTGAAAGAGGTACAGGGGCCAGATGTCCAGGGTCCCACCGGCCAAGTCCACACGGCACGGCGCCTGGACGATGATCGACTGGTCATTGGACATTAGGCCGGGGGTCAAAAGGTCATTCCGTGAAGAATCGCGCCATCTCGCGAAATTTTTTATAGCGATCCACGATCAATTGCTCGCCGGAGTGTTTTTTCAGCTCAGTGAAGTGACGGGCAAGAACTTCGCCCACCAGCGCAGCTGCGCCGTCGTAATCCTTGTGAGCTCCGCCGTCGGGCTCGGCGATGATCTCGTCGATAATCCCCATCTCCTTCAGGTCGGGGGCGGTAATGCGCAGCGCCTGGGCAGCGAGTTCTTTCTTGCCGGAATCCTTCCAGACGATGGAGGCGCAACCTTCGGGCGAGATCACGGAATAGACGGAATTCTCCATCATGAAGATGCGATCAGAGACGGCCAGGGCCAATGCGCCGCCGCTGCCGCCTTCGCCGGTGATGGTGGTGATAATGGGCACCGTCAGGCGGGCCATTTCCCGCAGATTGCGGGCGATGGCCTCCGCCTGGCCGCGCTCCTCTGCGCCCAGGCCGGGATAAGCGCCGGTGGTATCGATGAAGGTGAAAATCGGCCGGTGAAATTTTTCCGCGATCTTCATCGCCCGCAGGGCCTTGCGGTAACCCTCGGGATTAGCCTGGCCAAAATTGCGATAGACACGCTGCTTGGTGTCGCGACCCTTCTGGCTGCCCACCACCAGCACTTCTTCTCCGCGATAGCGGGCCATGCCGCAGACGATGGCGGGATCGTCACCGAAAGCGCGATCGCCATGGATCTCGCTGAAGTCGGTAAACAGACGCTCGACATAGTCCATGGTGAACGGGCGCTGCGGATGGCGCGCCAGCTCGGTCTTGTGCCAGGCATTGACGTGCAGGCGTATCTGCTCGCGCAGGAAGCGGATCTGGTGCTGCAGGTGCTTGAGCTTGAGATGGGCTTCCTGGTCCTTGCTGGCGCGCGCCTCAAGCTGGGTGATCTGATCTTCTATGCTCGCCAACTGGCGCTGCGCTTTGGTGGCTGGGTCCAAACGAAATAGCTCCTAGCTTCTAGCTCCTGGCTTGCAGCGAGAAAGTCAGCCGCATCTTCTCCTAGCAGTTAGTAGCTAGCAGCTAGAGGCTAATCCACTATCCGAACCGCGCCCCGCCCGCAGATCTCTTCCACGCGGGCGATGAAAGAGCGGTCTGGACAAACATTATAGCCGTCGGCTTCCATGACCACCATGAAGTCTCCGGCACGTTCCACATCGAATAACACCTTGGCTTCACCCTTGCGTTCACGGCAGACCGAGTGCAGCGCGTCGACGGTGGCCGCCGAAGAGCTCTCCAGAGGAACGCGGATACGGATGGAGCGGGGCAGCTTGGGCTGAGCTTCTTCGAGGGGGGTCAACTGGCTGATAGCGATGCTGGGATTCGCCCCCTCTTCCACGCGGATGCTGCCTTTCACAAGCATGGGGATTTCCTGTTTCAGGATGGCCTGGAGGCGTTTGTATGCGTCGGGGAAGACAAAGGCTTCGATGGCGCCGGTCATGTCTTCCAGCACCGCCCTGGCATAGAGGTCGCCTTTGCGCGATTTCATCACACGAACGTTGGTCACGACGCCGGCGGCGAAGAGCTCGTCGCGCCCCGTGCCGCTGGTCATGGCGCTAATGTTCTCGGCGGTCAGGGCACGGAAGTCTTCCATCTTTTCCCGGTATTTTTCCAGCGGGTGGCCGGTAATGAAGAAACCAAGAACTTCTTTTTCGCTGGCCAGGCGTTGGTGCTCTTCCCATTCAGGAACGTTGGGCAGGCGGTCGCCATGCCCGTTCATCTGCTCTTCCTGCGGGAAGACGCCGAAAAGGCCGTGCTGGCCGAGTTCCGCGTCGCGCTGCGCCTTCTGTCCGCGTTCCATGGCTTTGTCCAGCACAGCCATAAGCTGGGCGCGGTTGCCGAACTCATCCATGGCGCCGCCCTTGATTAGCGATTCCAGCACGCGCCGGTTGAGCAGGCGCAGGTCGACCTTTTCGCAGAACTCGAAGATGGACGCGAAGCGGCCAATCTCTCTGCGCGCGGCGGCGATGGATTCAATGGCGTTGCGGCCCACGTTCTTGACTGCGGCCAAACCGAAGCGGATGGCGTTCTCGTGAGGGGTGAAGTAAGCGTCACTCACGTTGATGTTGGGCGGCTCAACGGGAATCCCCATCTCGCGGCACTCATTGATGTACTTGACCACGTTGTCAGTGTTTCCCGCCTGCGAGGTAAGCAGCGCAGCCATGAATTCCACCGGATAGTGAGTTTTCAGATAGGCGGTGTGATAGGCCAGGAGGGCGTAAGCGGCGGAGTGCGACTTGTTGAACCCGTAGCCGGCAAACTGCTCCATCAGATCGAATAGCTTGACGATCTTCTTCTCGGGGAAGCCGCGCTGGACAGCTCCCTTGACGAAGCGCTCCCGCTGCGCGGCCATTTCTTCGGCGATTTTCTTGCCCATGGCGCGGCGGAGCAGATCAGCCTCGCCCAGAGAGTAGCCGGCCAGCGTGTTGGCGATCTGCATCACCTGTTCCTGATAGACAATCACGCCCAGCGTCTCTTTGAGGATGGGCTCCAACTCAGGAAGCTCGTATTCAACTTTCCTGCGGCCCCACTTGCGCTCAATGAAATCGTCAATCATTCCGCCCTGGATCGGTCCCGGACGGTAGAGAGCGTTGAGGGCGGTGAGGTCCTCCACCGCGTTCGGCTTGTAGCGGCGTAATACGTCGGTCATGCCGCCGGATTCAAACTGGAAGATGCCCGACGTAAGTCCGGTGTGGAAGACCCGCTCGTAGGTAGCCTGGTCATCCAGCGGCACTTTGTTGAGATCGATGGCCTGGCCGCGCTGCGCGATCAGTTTGATGGCGTCGTCAAGAATGGTCAGGGTGGTGAGCCCGAGAAAGTCCATCTTCAGGAGGCCCATCTTCTCCACCGCCTTCATGTCGTAGGCGGTTACGATTTCGTCGTTCTTGGTCTTATGCAGCGGCAACAGATCGGTGAGCGGCTTGGGCGAGATCACTACGCCGGCGGCATGGACTCCGGAGTTGCGCACCAGCCCTTCCAGCTTGAGGGCGGTGTCGATCAGCTCGCGCACCTGGGTTTCTTCTTCGTAGGCCTGCTGCAGTGGTGGCGAATCGTCGAGCGCCTGCTTGAGGGTGATGTTGAGCGTACCCGGTACCATCTTGGCGATGCGGTCCACGTCGGGATAAGGAATATCCATGGCCCGGCCGACATCCTTGATGGCGGCCTTGGCGGCCATGGTGCCGAAGGTGATGATCTGGGCGACGTTTTCGCGGCCGTACTTCTGCGTGACGTAGTTGATGACTTCGCCGCGCCGGTTCATGCAGAAATCGATATCGATGTCAGGCAGCGAGACGCGCTCAGGGTTCAGGAAGCGTTCGAAGAGCAGTTCGTTCTGCAGCGGATCGATATCGGTGATACCCATGGCATAGGCGACCAGGGCCCCGGCTGCAGAGCCACGGCCCGGGCCCACGGGAATCTGATTCTCGCGGGCGTAGCGAATAAAATCCCATACGATAAGGAAATAGCCGGAAAACTTCATCTGTTGGATGATGGCTATCTCGCGTGCCAATCGCTGCTCGTAATCGCTGCGCGTCTTCTTCAACCGTCCGGCAGCCTCCTGCGCGCCGAGCAGGCTGTCCCAGCGACGGGCAAGGCCCTGGCGGGCGATGTGCTCAAAGTAGCTGTCGAGCGTATAGCCATCCGGAACCTGGAATTCCGGGAATGGATTCTTGATCTTGTTCAGCTTGAAGTTGCAGCGCTCGGCGATCGCCAGCGTGCGCGTAAGCACGTCAGGCCGGCTGGAAAAAACCCGGCCCATCTCTTCCGTGGACTTCACATAAAACTGGTTGCCGTGGAACTTCAGCCGGTTTTCTTCGTGGATGGACTTGCCGGTTTGCACGCAGACCAACACGTCCTGGGCGTGAGCGTCGTCTTCGCAGAGATAGTGGCTGTCATTGGTGGCCACCATAGGCAGGCCGAGGTCCTTTTCCAGGCGAAAGAGGTCGGCGTGGATGCGGTGCTCTTCAGGCAGGCCCTGGTCCTGAATCTCGATGAAGAAATTGTCCTTGCCGAAGATATCGCGATAACCGGCGGCGGCGGCTTTGGCGGCGTCGTACTTCCCTGTCAAAAGGTTCTCGCAAACCTCGCCGGCCAAGCAGCCGGACAGTCCGATCAACCCTCGAGCGTGCTCGGCCAGGAATTTCTTGCCGACGCGCGGCTTATAGTAGAAGCCGTTAAGCGAGGCTTCCGAGGTGATCTTGATCAGGTTCTCGTAGCCCTGCTCGTTTTCGGCCAGCACCAGGAGATGGTTGTACGTATCGCCTTCGGGTGGGGCGCGGTGGTCGTCCTTTTTACAGATGTAGAGTTCGCAGCCAACGATGGGCTTGATTCCGGCTTTCTGCGCGGCGTCCACAAAATGAACGGTGCCATAGATGTTGCCGTGATCGGTCATGGCCACCGCGGTCTGCCCGATATCCTTGACGCGCGTTATGAGCTTTTCAACGTCACAAGCGCCGTCCAGAAGGGAGTAGTCGGTATGCAGGTGCAGGTGGACGAATTCAGACATGGATATCTCTATTATATTGGCCGCGGGAGCCTGGAGGCGCCTGTGCAACAGTGTGGAGGCGTGTGGAAAAGAGGGCGGCAAATGGCCGGTTTTCCAACCCTCAGGCGCTGCAGTAGGATGGCGCAATGCCGAATTGGGCTTACGATCTGGACTGCGACCTCACTCTCGACGGCATGGTCGCTGCCCTGAACAGTGCCGGAACGTGGCAGTGGCAGAGCCGTGAGAGCTACTGGTATGGCGATTACCTCAACGCGCGCCCTGTCGCGGGGCTGCGGGTTCGTATCCACCAGTATCCGCAGACCGTTGGCTCAGGAACGCAATTCACGGGTCCGCGCGACCACGGCTTTATGGCCCTGCTGGAGATTCGCAATGACAGCAGCGCCAGCCGCGACGAAGTCGACAGGATTTTTCGCGACCTGCTGGCCCGGATCAATGCCACGATAGTCTCGGCGATCGACCCTTACGACTGAGCCTGCTTGCCTTCTTTACCGGCGCGCATGTAATTTTCAGATATGCCGAATCCAGCCGATTCAACCACCTCTCACTTCTACAACTCCCAGGACGGAGACTTTGCTGCCGCGTTGAACGCTCGACTGGATGGTTGGAATTCCGCCATGGGCCTTCGCATTCTGCGCGCAACTGTTGACGAAGTTAGCGCCGAATTGGAGGTCGGGCCGCGTCACCGCCAGGGGTACGGGATCGTGCACGGCGGAGTGTACGCCGGCATCGTCGAGAGCGTGTGCTCAATCGCGGCTGCGTTATGGGCGCGGCAACATAATCAATCCGTGGTCGGACTGGAGAACCACACATCTTTCCTGCGCGCAGTGCGGGAGGGCAAACTTTCAGTCACGGCGCGACCGCTGATGCGCGGCAGGCGGACGCAGGTGTGGGAGGCAACGGTGACCGACGGCGCGGGCCGCATGGCCGCGCAAGGAAAGGTCAGGCTGATTGCGCTGGAGGCAGGATCGGCAATCGCCGGCGAGCAGGTCAGAATCAAGACGAATAAGGAATGAGTTCTGGTCTTATTGATAAAGCGCAGCCGGGGGCGGCTGCACTTCACCTCAATCTGATCTTCTACTGTTGCGTTTTAGCGGCTGGACGGACGGTGTCCTGACCGCGCAGATGCCGATAGAACGTTGCCGAAGGTTGATGTTCCCGGACGCGGGGTTTTGTCCAGCGGTTCCAGCAGGTCAGCGCTCACCTGAATGTAGGACGCCAACTCCTGGCGAATCTGGCCCAGGGTGGCGTAATCGCTGTGCAGAGAATCGGCCTCGGACTTTTTCCCGAAAAGGCCAGCCATCTCCGAGAGCGAGTTAACGGACTCAACCACCGCACTCAGATCGTTGTAGAGCTTAAAAGTTGACGACACGCTGCCGTGGGAATCCTGGGCTTCGGAAATCAGCCCGGGCACAGCGTCGCGGAGATTGCTGCTTAGCGAGTCTGCCAGTTCTTTGGCCTCTTGTTTTTGCGATCCGCGCTTGAGCCATGCGGTCTGCCATCCGGATTTCCATTTCTCAACCTGCAAGGTGGAAAGGTCATATCTGGTAGCGGCAGTCATACGCTCCAGGTGGGTGAGCAGAACTTCCAGGTCGGGGCGCGATGTATCCGCCGAGTTGGCGACGATTCCCGGTCTTGTGTGCGACGTAATGCTTACGGTCTGGATCCCGGCATTTTGAGCAAAAAGGCTCGCGCTAATAAACAGGAAAATGGTCGCGGCGAGGCATTTCATGAATACTCCTGCGGGGGATGGGTACAGCATATGACGGGTCAGGAGAAACCCGCGCATTACCTATGGCCGTCGTCCCAGCGGGTCGAGCGGTGAGTACAAATGGCCTATGTGTTTTGTTACCACAGGCTTATAGCGATATGGAATTTGGAAGGGCTGAGGCAACGGCCGCCTGGACAGTGAAAATGCTTGCGAGGAAGAGGATTCTTGGCGGAATTGGGGTCAGGCTGAAGGCTTAGTTGATTGCCAAACCGATGATGCGACCGGCTCCGTCCAGTTCCAGGCTGGCCTTCGCCTGCAACACCGAGTCTCCATTCATTCCCGGCACGGTCACGAAGACGCGCTCGTCGACCACGGTGGCGGAGTTGGTACCGGCCACATACTGCAGAGTCTTGGTGTTGCAACAGTGCTTGGGAAGCGTGAACGCCAGATCGGCGAGTTCCCCGGTTTCAGTCACGGACATGGCCACGTCGATCTTGTAGCGCACATCGGCGCCGCGCTCTTCGCGAGTAGGGTCGAGCGCCGGCTTAAAGGCCACATAAAACTGGAACCGGTCCTTTTCCGGATTGTAAACACCGCGGGCGACACGCATAGCCATACTGGAGATAAATTATTATCACATTCTGATGTGTTCAAGCCAGAGCCGAACGGGTGGGGCGTAAGTTGACGCCTGTCAATGGAATACGGTCTCGACGCCGGCTACACATCGCAAGTGCGCGCGGGCGATTTTTCGGTGGCGAGATTATTTTCCGGCGGTGACGCGGCTGGCGATCTTGTCGTAAGCGGCCTGGGACAGGACGTGTTTGCTAACCAGATCGCCGGTCGACGCATAAGGGCGGCCATCGATCACGCGATCGGCTTGCGATGACGTCAGGCCGACGCTCACCAACTGCTCTTTCGTGGCCGAGTTCACGTCCACCGCCTGATCGCGATTCCAGCCTTCGCGAATCCCCTGGGCCACAGCCTTGGCGTTGTTCTTGAGCGCTGCGGTCTCCCTGGCAGTTTGCTCCTTGAGATCTTGCGGGCTCTGCTGCTGTTGCGTGCAACCTACGATCGCTGCAAAACACAACGCGGTGAAGACAAGCCTCAATTTAGCGCGGTTGTTCATATTTCTGATCTCTTGACTGCTTTTATTTTGATGGCCGCCAGATCTGCTGTGTTGGCCATGAGCACAGCTTCAAAATCTCGATTTGCATCTCAGCGCGCCCGCAACCGATAGAATTCACACATGCGAGTCTTTCTGACAGGAGCCACGGGTTTCGTAGGCAGGAATGTCCTCACACTGCTGCTGGCCGAAGGACACAGCGTGCGCGCGCTGGTCAGAGATCCGCAACGGACCGCGGGGCTGCCACAGACGAATGTGGATTACGTCCCCGGCGACGTGGTCTCCGGAGCCGGGCTGGACGAAGGACTGGCTGGCTGCGAGGCGGTAATTCATCTGGTCGGCATCATCATGGAGAAGGGCAGCAACACGTTTGAAGCCGTTCATCACCTGGGAACGCGGCATCTTGTCGACGCCGCCAGAAAGAAAGGCGTAAAACGTTTCGTGCAGATGTCGGCGCTGGGCGTGCGCGCGGACGGAGCGGCGAAATATCAAACCAGCAAGTGGAAGGGCGAGGAAGCAGTCCGCCAAAGCGGAATTCCCTGCTGCATCCTGCGGCCGTCGCTGATTTTCGGGCCGGGCGACGGATTTGTGACGCAGATGATGGACGCGATGCGCAAAGCGCCTCTGTTCCGTCCGGTTCCCGGGGATGGCAAGGGGCTGTACCGGCCGATATTCGTCGGCGACGTCGCAACCTGCTTCGTGCGCGCTCTCACGGTATCCGCTGCCGTGAACCAGACGATCGCTCTGGGCGGAGCAGACGAGCTTTCGCTGAACCAGATTCTGAACGAGATCGCTCGCTGTGCCGGCATAAACAAGCCGGCTATCCACATTCCCCTTCCGATCATGTTCTGCGTGGCTGCGGTGGGGCAGCGCGTGCTGCGGAATCCGCCGGTAACGATCGACCAGTTGCGCATGCTGCGCGAGGGTTCGACGTGCGATATCAAGCCAATGAAGGCGATCTTCACCGTGGAGCCACGTGGATTTGAAGGATGTGGACGGAATTCCGTGTAAGCAAAGCCCCTTAATCAGCGGTTAAGCGCTCTGTCCGAGGAGTTTGAAGCGTTCCGCTAACTGCCTTCATCCGCATCCGATAAAATCGACGCAAAAACTCAGGAAAAGCCGTTGCCGATGCAGTAATCTACTGACAGGTTGCATCTAACCAGAGTAGACGCCACCATCTTGAAGACAGAGGAGACACAATGTTCCGGAGACTCTCTGGCACCGTTCTGATATCTATCGCGCTTCTGGTCGCGGGCTGTTCGCATAATGATCAGCAGGTCGCGACAGACGTGCAAAACAAGATCAATGCCGACTCCAGCTTCCCCGACAAGGGCCTGACAGTGACTGCCAGCAAGGGTGTGGTCACGCTTTCAGGGAACGTCAGCAGCCAGACCGCGCGCGATGCCGCGGCTAAAGACGCGGCCCAGGTTGACGGCGTAAAGACGGTAGTCAACAACCTGGTAGTCGCAGCGCCCTCTCAATCCGCCGCACTGCAACCGCCGGCAATCCAGCAGCCGGATAACACGGTCCAGCCGGCGCCTGCGCCGCGAGCTAAGCCCTCGCCGCGCGTGAGTTCGTCCAGGGCCGGCAGCCGCGGAAGTTATTCGTCAGCATCACGAGATCGCGACAACGAAAGCGATGTTACCGTGCGCTCAGCGCGGGCTACGGATCCAAACCAATCCCAGGATGCAAATCAATCTAATGGCATAGCGGACAATTCAACGTCGCCGGTCCCGCCGCCCGCTCAGGTTGCGCCGCCACCGCCGCAGCCGGTCACTGTACCTTCTGGAACGCAGATCAGCATTCGTCTGGACAGCGAGCTGAATTCGGAGACGGCGCAAGTCGGTGACATGTTTCGCGGCTCAATCTCTACGCCCATCGCAGTCGGCGATATCACGGTGATCCCCATCGGTTCGCTGGTGGAAGGGCGCGTGATAGACGTGAAATCGGCAGGCCGTTTTGCCGGACAGTCGGACCTGGTTCTTGAACTCACGCGCGTGGTGGTCGACGGAAATAGTTATTCGATCGCCACTGACCGCTGGTCCAAAGCCGGCAATGCGCGCGGCAAATCGACGGCGACCAAAGTCGGCGGCGGCGCTGCAGTCGGCGCGATTCTCGGGGGCATCTTTGGTGGCGGCAAGGGTGCGGCGATCGGCGCCGCGGCCGGAGCCGGAGCCGGAACCGGCGTTTCCGCTGCCACGAAAGGCCAGCAGATCGACTTGAAGCCGGAAACGCTTCTGAGCTTCCAGCTGCAGAACTCGATTGCTGTCGTGCCCGGCGCGAAGAGCCGCCCCGTCATCTCGGGCGCGCCAAACAATTAAGCTCGTAGTCTTCCACTCAAGCGCCGCCCGCGCAGGCGGCGCTTTGCTTTCCCCCGGCGCCTGTTGTTCAGACGATTTCCTGCCCGGCGGTAATCAGGCGGTTTTCCTTCACTTCGGGTAAGCTGGATTTTCGTTCCACAAACTAAATACACGCGGAGTCACACGACTGTCTTCTGTCACCGCCATGAACGTCCTTTTCATCGCAGCCTTTTTCCTTTTTGGGCTGGTGCTCGGCAGCTTTCTCAACGTGTGCATCTATAGAATGCCGCGTCAGCTATCGGTGGTTCGCCCGCGGTCGGCATGCCCTGCGTGCGGCACTCCAATCGCCGCGTACGACAATATTCCGGTGCTGAGCTGGATCCTGCTGCGCGGGAAATGCCGGCATTGCAAGGCTGCCATATCGCCACGCTACGCCACGGTGGAACTGGTCACAGGGCTGTTCTTCGTGGCTGCTTATCTGCAAGCCGGCGCGACCGCGGACGCAGCCAAGTTGTGCGTGCTTTCCTTTCTTCTGATCGGCCTGATCTTTACCGACGCTGAAACCAAGCTCCTTCCCGACCTGCTGACCAAACCGGGAATGGCGTTGGGAGTCCTGTTCAGTCTGTTTGTCTCCATGGAAGGCCCGGCGGAATTCCTGCTGCGCCGGGTCGACAACTGGCGATTGCTGTCGCTGGTGAATTCTCTGCTGGGCATGATCCTGGGCGCTGCCTTCATTCTCGGTATTGCGCTGCTTTACGAAGCCCTGCGCGGCGTGGAAGGCATGGGGCGAGGCGACGTGAAACTTATGGGTCTGATCGGCGCTTTTCTGGGTATCAAGCTCACACTGCTGGTGCTGATCCTGGGATCGCTGATCGGCAGCTTCTTTGGCGTGATGCTGATTCTTCTGGTTTGGCGCAAACGTCTGGCGCGGCGAAGATTGAAGAATCCGCAGGAGGCCGCTAATCAGGCGCGGCGTCGCGCGTGGCAATCAGCTACTTTAATTTACCGGCATTTCGAGATTCCTTTCGGCGTATTCCTTGGCGGAGCAGCGCTTCTGGCAGCTTTCGCCGGCGACTCCATGGTCGCGTGGTATTTACACTTTTACCGATAAGCGCCGCAGATTCCGCTACATGGAGACGGCGATTACATCAGTCCAATACGGCATTTACCCTATCGTTTCCACCCCAAGAGTGGGCCAGAATGCTTACAATCTAGGGATACAATACCAGCAGTTCAGGTGGCCATTTATGAATAGAAACCTCCTCCTCTTTCTGATCCTGAGTCTTGCGGCGCTGAGCGCTGCCGCGCAACAGAACAGTTCGCAGACGCAGCCGTCGCTGGCCGATCTGGCGCGCAAGGCGCGCACGCAACAGAAACCCGCTGCGATCGCGCGTTACGACGAAGAGTCGTTCAAGAACAGCACGCCTTCTGCGCCGGCCGATGACGCCACCAAGTCTGATGCGACCCAGGGCAAGGATGCAGACAAAAAAGCGGACGACGCTAAAGATGCGGACGCGAAGAATGACGACAAAGCCAAGTCTGATGACTGGAAGGCCAAGATCGACGCCCAGAAGAATGAGGTGACGATGCTGCAGCGCGAAATCGATGTAGCGCAGCGGGAACAGCGCCTCCGCGCGGCCGCGTTTTATGGCGACGCCGGAACCCAGCTTCGCGATCAGGCCAAGTTCGCCGAAGACAGCAAGAAGCAGCAGGAAGATATCGACACCAAAAAGCAGGCGCTCGACGCTGCGCAGCAGAAGCTGACCGATCTGCAGGATCAGGCGCGCAAGGCCGGCGCTCGTGTCGAGTAGACTGCGGCGCCACTTCAATCCCAAATATCAGAAGACCAACAGCCTTCGGTTATCGCCCGAAGGATGGGCTTCGTCTAGAATGAGTACTGAGGACCTTCCTACGCGACCTATGTCCATATTGAGAACGTGCAGCTGGATGCTGCTGTTGACTGCGGCCTTTGCTCTCTGCGGCTGCGAAGATGAGCCGCCCAGGAAACCAGTTCAGCCCAAGATCCCTGAGGCCGAGACCGCGCGCTTCGCACTGCAGAAGATGATTCCTACAGCGCGCCTGTGGTCGCCCGACGCGCAGCCCGTTCAGCTCGCGTCCAGCACAACCAGCGACAGCAACGGCCATCAAGGAAAGTCGGCGTTCTGGAGAGCCGTATTCGCTTCGGCAGGTCGCGGCAAATCCGAGCCTTTTATGTGGTCCGGAAGCAGCGGCGTTGACCATGGCGTGGAAGACATCTACAACCCCGGGAACCGTTCCACGCAATCCTGGGACTTGAACTTCCTCAAGATCGACACCGACAAAGCCTTTGAGATCGCGCAGGAACATGGCGGCAAAGCATTGCTGGAAAAAGATCAAAAAACGCCGGTGATGTACCTGCTCGATTTCGATTCCGCTGCCAGCCAGCTGCGCTGGCACGTAATCTACGGCGGTGACGTCAACTCCGCCAAGCTCACCGTGATCGTCGACGCCAGCAGCGGACGCTTCATCCACAAGGAATAGATCTATTTCCCGACGATGTACGTGATATCCGCGACCGCTTTCCTGGCGTCAGCGGCGAATGTTCCCTTCGGATCGAGCTCCAGATATTTCTGGTAGTAGAGCCGCGCAGGCTCAAGCTGCTGCAATCCGCGCAGGCTCTGCGCCAGGCGGAAACATGCGGTCGGATTGTCCGGCGCCAGGCGCACCGCGGCTTCAAAACGCTGCCGCGCGGAATAATAGTCGTTGCGCGCCAGGAATGTTTCCCCGATGGCAATGTTCTCCGCGGCTTGCTGCCCGGAACCGTTCTGCTCTGACACTTCCTGCAACCGCGCCTCCACGCGCTTCAAGCCTTCCTCGCAATCTTTCGCGTGCGGGCCTTGCGGCAGCAGCTCCAGATATTTGCTGTAATTCTTGCGCGACTGCTCCAGCAGGTCCATCTTCTCCTGCGTGTAAGCCAGCGCATAAGTCGCTTGCGCGTCGTTGGGCTTGTAGCGCAACGCATCGTTGAAGCGCTCCAGCGCGGCGCGGTAATTCTTCTGCTTGAGATAAAAGTTCCCGACCTCCAGATCCTTCATCGCGCGATGCGGATCGTACGGCTTGAATCCTCCATCGTCCTTGGACTCGTCAGCGGGAATGGGAAGCGCGGCGCGCGTACCCGCGTTTAGATTGATCTCCGAATCGCGGCTCGAGCTCTCGCCTTCGCCCGCGCTGTCCGGCGTCAACGGCGAACTCTGCTGCGCGCCGTCCGGCGATTGCTGCTGGTCTGGCGAAGGCTGCGGCTGCGGACGCTTCTTCTCCGGCTTTGGAGCAGGAGCTTCTCGCTGCGGCTGGATATGCGGCTGATTGTCCTGGCTTTCCTGCGCCGCCAGCGCCGGCGCGAGCCCACAGAGAATCAAGATTAGAGCCGAAAAAAATCTCACGAAAGACGAACGCATGACCTTTCATTTTATTGCAAATTAAGAGGCCGCCAGAGAACTGGCGGCCTCTAATCTGCGCAAGTGTCCCGGGGGAGGAGAAACTACCTGCTCGGGTTGGGAGCGGTGGTTTGCGCAGAAGTTTGACCTGCGGCCGTGCTGTTGGTCATCAGCTTAACTTCCACGCGCCGGTTTTGTGCACGTCCGGCTTTCGTGGAGTTAGGAGCCGCAGCTTTGTCTTTACCTAAACCGACCACGTAGATCTTGTGTGCGGGAATGTTCTTTTCCGAGAGGTACTGCACCACCGCATCGGCGCGGCGCTCGCTTAGCTTGTAGTTGTAGGTTGAGGACCCCACGGAATCGGTATCCCCTTCCACCACCACCAGGTATCCCTTGGTGTTGGGAACTTCCGCCAGCATCTGGTCCAGGGCGGTTTTGGCCTTGGAGGTCAGGTTGGCTTTGTCGAACGCAAAGTGCACGCTGGTCTCAACCACCGCGTGGTAGTTGTCCAGGTTTGCCACTTGGTTGGAAAGCGTATCCACGCGCTGCCCGGCCTGGTTCGCCAGGGTCTGGGCGGAATCGGCGCGACCGCGGGCGTCCATCGCCTTCTGGTCGGCCGCCGTAGCCTTCACGTTCACGCTCTCGATTCCAACCGCCGCGCGGCGGTCGACATCATTGATGTCGCGCGTATTCTTAGCCGTCAGGGTATCAAGCTCGTTCGTCTTGTCGATAATCGGCTCGGTCTGCTTGCGAACGTAGTTCTTTGTCGAGCAACCGGCGCTGATCAACAGGCTCGAACCGGCCAGCAGGACCATCAAGGTTGACTTAACATTCATGGGGGGGAAGCTCCTTCACTGGACCCAAAAAGTGGCGTTTGGATCAACCGCCTATCCTAGATCAGCCTTGACTAAAGCAACTACAATGCCATTGGTTCCACGGCCGGATTCAGAGACTAAGTCTTTTGTATTCTGTGCGATGCAAATATTTGCATACCCCGCCTTCGGTGCCTTCGAGCCCTTTCTGCATAGAATTTTTACTTACTTTGGTTCCTGCTACCATCGATACCGATCTAATAGGCACAGCGCGCCGTCTTCCTGACCCTCCGCCAGAGCCGAAATGGACCTGCTCGAGAAAATCCGGACTCTCCCTGTCCAGCCCGGGGTCTACCTCTACAAAAATGCGGAAGGCGAGGTCATTTACGTCGGCAAAGCCAAGAACCTGCGCTCCCGGGTGCGGTCTTACTTCGTCGAAGGGGTCGGGGAAGCCAACGCCAAGACCGGGACCCTGCTGCGCGAGGCCGTCGATCTCGACTACATCGTCGTTGCCAATAACAAAGAAGCGCTGGCGCTCGAGAACAACCTCATCAAGCAGAAGCAGCCCCGCTTCAACATTCTTCTGCGCGACGACAAGACTTACCCCTACATCCAGCTCACCCTGGGCGAGCGCTTCCCCCGGGTTTACGTCACCCGGCGCCTAAAAAAAGACGGCAGCGTGTACTACGGACCCTACTTTCCCGGCAACCTGGCCTATCGCATCACCGACCTCATTCACCGTCACTTTCTGGTCCCTTCCTGCAAGGTGGACCTCACCCGCTTTCATCCCCGGCCCTGCCTGCAGTACTACATCAAACGCTGCCTGGGCCCGTGCGTTCAAGACCTGACCACCCCGGAAATCTACCAGGAGGCCGTGCGCGACGTGCAGCTGCTGCTCGAAGGCCGCCAGACCGATCTCTCGAAATCTCTGCGCGCGCGCATGGAGCAGGCCGCCGCCGGCCAGGAGTACGAACGCGCCGCCCGCTACCGCGACCTGCTCTCCACCGTCGCCCAGCTACAGGAAAAGCAGCGCATGGCCGCCGTCGAAGGTGACGACGCCGACGTCTTCGGCTACCACTTTGAAAACGACATGCTGGCCGTCAACGTCTTCCACATGCGCGGCGGCAAAGTTCTCGACCGCCGCGAATTCTTCTGGGAAGACCTCCCGGAAATCGCGGCTCCTGACTATGCCCGGGTGGCACAGCCGCCCTCGGCTGTGGATGACGATACCCATGTGGCACAGCCGCCCCCGGCTGTGGACCAACAGGCTGCCACGAGCCACCATGCTGACCATGACCACACCCGTGTGGCACAGGCACTCTTGCCTGTGCCTGCTGATGCCTCCGAAGCTGCATCAGCTGATCCAGACAAGAACTCCGGAGTTTCAGCCCCTGCCTTCGATCCCTCCCAGTTCTTCTCAGCTCTCCTCAAGCAGATCTACATTGACCAGCTCTACGTTCCCCGCAGCATCCTGGTCCCGGTGGACTTTGAAGACCGCGAAGCCCTGGAAGAGCTGCTGAGCGAAAAACGCAACCGCCGTGTCGAAATCGTCATCCCCCAGCGCGGCGAAAAACGTTCGCTTATCGACCTGGCCGCGCAAAACGCCAAGCAGTCTTATGACCAGCGCTTCCGCGTCATGAAACCGCAAGCCAAAGCCATCCAGGAAGCTCTCCAGGACGCGCTCGGCCTGCCCGAACTGCCGCGCCGCATCGAGTGCTTCGACATCTCCCACATCCAGGGCGCCGAAACCGTGGCCTCCATGGTGGTCTGGGAAGACGGCGAGATGAACAAGTCCGAATACCGCAAATTCATCGTGAAGACCGTGACCGGCGTGGACGACTTCGCCTCCATGCGCGAAGTGGTCTTCCGCCGCTACAAGCGCCTCTGCGATGAGGCCGGATCTCTGTCTGGAGCGCACGCATCCCCGAACGACGATCCTGGGGAGATTGAGGCCGCCGGCTCCGATCACACTCGTGTGGCACAGGCACTCCTGCCTGTGCCTGCTGGAAGCTCCCGGTCTGCATCGGTCCATCCACACAAGCATCCGGGCAAGACTTCACTCGGGCCGTCACGCGGCGCGACAAAATCCGGGGCTTCAGTCCCCGCAAAAAACTTCCCCAGCTTGATTCTTGTCGACGGCGGCCTGGGCCAGCTCCACGCCGCCGCCCAGGCGCTCGACGACCTCCAGATCACCAACCAGCCCCTGGCCGCCATCGCCAAGAAAGAGGAGGTCATCTACGTGGCTGGCCAGGAGCATGAACCGGTGGTGCTCGACCGCCACTCGCCGGTACTGCACCTGGTCCAGCGCATCCGCGACGAATCCCACCGCTTCGCCGTCACTTTCCACCGCAAGCGCCGCCAGATGCGCGACCGCGCTTCCGAGCTGCTGGAAGTCCCGGGGATCGGTCAGCGTACCCGGCAGCGACTGCTGCAGCACTTCGGCAGCGTCCGCGCCATCCAGCAAGCCGACGCCGCCGCCCTCGGCGCCGTCCTGACCAAACCCCAGACTGAAGCTCTGCTCAGACACTTTGGCAAAACTCCTTCGCCGCACATGAACGAAAGAAGCCGATAACTTCCCGCTGATTCACGGCTGTGCCTTTGGGCCGCCATAGCCGCTTGCCGAACACCAGGTACTTAATGCAAAGTACCGTTCTTTTTAAGTTTTCAAAGACCTTCTCAAATCTCCGCCTTTTGCGGCTCAAACCAAGCCAAATCACCAGCCGGTCTGGATCGACTACAACTCCTAACTCTTTTCTTTTCAGCTCACCCGATCGCCAGATCGCCAGATCGCCAGATCTGATCCCCCACCCCCGGTTTCAATCCATTCCAATCCAGTTCAATCCACGAAATCCAACTTTCTGTTCGTAAACCCGAAAAGCAGAAACGCCTTAAAGTCTCACTCTCGTCGAGCCGTTTAAGTGTTGTGCTCCAAGCGCTAATATTTTACATACGTTACTGTATCGTGACGACTTTGTCAATCTTAAAAAGGAGCTTTGTCTTTCCCCTCAGCCAGCGTCTTCCAGCAAGCAGGCGCCGCGCGATCGATGAATCCACCCCTCCGCAATTTTTCTCCAATTCCGCGTGCCAGCTGTTTCGTCCTGCAGTTCGCAATCTACTCACCCCTGAGTAAATTCTCCAATGTTGCCGCCGGGTTGCCTTTTTCATTTCAATCGTTTGCCTCCATTCGCCTGTGGCATGAACGTTGCAATACCCATTGGCGTGCATCCCTGGGTCGCGCTTCTTCGCGCAATGCAAATCGCTCGCAAGCCTGCTTGCGCCGATTTCTACTTCAATGAAAGGAGCAGGTTTCTGAAGACTATGATTGACGACAAACGCCTTCGCGAACTCTGCGCCCGCGCGCTCCAGGCGCCACCAGGCCCCGCCTTCAACCAGGCCATCGCCGAACTGGCCCGGGCCATCGACGAGCGCGACGCCGCCAGAAACTCCACGGCGACGCCAACTACGCAGAAAGACAGCTAAGCAAAAGCCTCAACGCCAGAGGCAGGAGAAAACATGACGTAGAGACGCGGCACTGCCGCGTCTCGCCGCAGTCCTGGCGAGATCAACTGGCCCCGGCCACACTCTCTTACAATGTTTCTCCTATGCCTTTGCCGGAAGGATTCGTCATTCGCAGCGCCTCAACCGACGACCTGGAAACTCTGGTGGCGCAGCGGCGCGCCATGTTTCAGGACATGGGCTACAGCGACCCTCTCGCCCTCGACTCCATGTCGGCCAGATTCCGAGTCTGGTGCCTGCAGCATATGCGCGTCCGGGGACTATCGCGCCTGGCTGGTAACCGCCGCCGGCTCCATTGCCGGGGGCGCCGGCCTGTGGCTGATGGATTGGCCTCCGCACATGATCGGCCAGGGCGAGCGGCGCGGCAACATCCTCAACGTTTACACGATCGGCAATTTTCGCCGCCGGGGACTGGCTCGCTACCTGATCGAAACCACGCTCCAGTGGTGCCGCGACAACCGGATTGACACCATCATCCTTCACGCCAGCCCTGAAGGACGGGCCCTCTACGAGTCCATGGGATTCCAAGCCGCCAACGAGATGCGCCTTCGCTTGTGACTTTTTCAGAAGTCGCAAACCTCCTCCAGGCCTGTTGGCATTCAACCATGCACGAGGCGGCTCTTAGCGCCGCCACAAGCTCGCCTGCTAAAATGCACCCGCGAGTCACAAACAAAAAAAGGCAGAAGAAGGAGAGACTATGAAGTCGCTGTTAAAGCTCGGCCTCGCTGCCACGCTGATGGCGGCCTGGTGTATGGGATTCATGCACGGGCAACAAGACAAGGACAAAGTAATTCTTGCGGCTCCTGATAAGGGGAGTTTTCACGAGACCACGAAAGGGGTCTCGATGGCCACAATCTGGGGCGACCCCAACCAGGGAGCGCACGCGACCTACACCAAGTTTGTTCCGGGATACGATGCCGGAACTCACACCCACACCAATGACGTCTGGATTGTTGGCATCAAGGGCGCGTATCTCTACAAGGACGACGCCGGCGAAAAGCGTATTGGTCCCGGCGACTTCCTGCGCGTTCCCGGCGGGAAGAAGCACTGGAGTGGCGGCGATAAGAAACAGGGCGCGCTTTTCTACGAAGAGTCCTCAGGCAAGTTCGATCTGATCCCAGCCAAATAGAGATCCACCTTGAAGGGCGCCCCTTGCTACGGGGGCGCCGCATTTTCGTGCACGCGCTTTGCCTAGGGCGGGACTTCCGCGTGCAGCTCTAACCAGCAGCCACTAACCACCCGGCACCAGTTCCAGCGTGACAGCCTGGCGCTTGGGGCTGCGAAGTCCCTCCACGTACTTGGCGTTGGCCTTGGTCGTGTACTTGGCCGCGTAGGCTGCATCCATCACCTCGATCAGGTGCGCGCCGCTAACACCAACGGCGCGAACCGGCACTTCTTTATCGTCGATCTTCACCGCACCCGCGGGATGATCCAGGAAAGCCCGGTACCATCCGCCCGCCTTGTCATTCCACGACCGCACCAGCACCCGGCCGTCCACCACCACCACCCAGATCGGAATAAAACGGTGATCGCCGGCGCGGATATAGAGATATTTCGTTGTTTCGAATCCGGCGAGAATCGCCTTCGGAAACCGCTTCGCCATGGCGTGATGAACATATCACGCAGTCGCGTGTATCGATCGCTGCGCTCAGTGGGAGTTCTTTTCCATGAAGTTGCCGATCACCGCGGCGCAGGACTCCACGAAAGAGTGGTCGTTTGCGTCTTTGAAAGTGTCGGCAAAGTAGCTCTGAATGTCGATTTGCGCCGCGAATTTCCCGCGGACGAAGATCGGCGCCACCATCTCCGACTTCACCATCCCCGACGCCTGAATGTAGCGGTCATCGCCGGCCACGTTGTTCACCACTACCGTCTGCTGCGTGGTCGCGGCGGTCCCGCACAACCCCTGCCCAAACGGAATGCGCTTCTGCGGTGTGAAGCTGCCGGTGTACGGTCCCAGAAGCATCATCCGCGGGTTGGACGGGTCGACCACGCGGAAGCTCACGCTGTTGTAGCGCGGCATCACCGCGTGCACGTGATCGGCCACCCGCTGCATCAATGTTTTTGTATCGGAAGCCTTAGACGCCAAATCCTTAACCTGCTGCAACAGATCCCCATGGATCCCCATAGCTCTTATATAACCATGCCTGCGCCGTATCCGGGATTGCTCAACCATGCACTCCCTGCGAGCGGTTGCAAATGCGACGACCGCACCCTTCACTGCAACGGCTTATCTCTCTCCGTCACAAATCGATCGCGGCACTGTTTCGCCAGGGCCAGCACCGCCGGATACTCGGCCGACTTGCGAAACTCCGCCAGCAACGTATCCTGCTGCAGGTAGTCGTAAGCACAAAAGCCGCCTTCGATCGACGACTTCAATAGCCGGGCCGTGACGGCATTTCCCATGCACGCGTTGAAGGAACCAGCCTGTCCGAATCTTGGTTCCGGATCGCGGTACGCCAGTAGATCTTTTTGTGCCTGCTGCAGCAGCTGATCGGCCCCCGCAGGCTTGGGATTTGTATAGCAAGCTTCCAAAGCCCGCGTATGGAAGAACGAGCTGTCGGGAAGGCTGTGGAGCTGCTCCAGTGCCTCGCGGGTCTTCCCCTCATGCAGCAGAAGGATGGCCCCCACGCTGTTCGACCACTCCGAGCCGGCGTCCAGCTTCAGAAACTCGCGCGCCTCATCGAACTGACCGGTGCTGAAAAAGATTGAAGCACATGAACGAAATTGGTAGTTACCCGGATCAAGGCGGATGGCCGTCTTGCACTCGTCCGCCGCCTCCTTGCCCAGGCTGGCATAGCGCAGAACGTAGGACAGGGTAAAGTGCGCGAAGCCGCTCAGCGGCCGCCGATCCACCATCGCCTTGGCTTCCTGGTAAGCCTGCGGCAGCTTGCCCGCATCCGTATCCAGGCTGACGATCTGCTGCGCTGCATCTTCGAGGTTGGGATCGAGCGCGAGCGCGCGCCGCAGTGCCGGCACCGTGCGCGTCATCGTACCGGTAGCTCCCGGACCGTATTCCTCCTCGTAGTAATAGCGCTTGCCCAGCGCCGACCACGCCGGCGCGTATGCCGCGTCCAGCCCCACCGAGCGCTCCAGCATGCGGATGGCCTGGCGGTTCTGCTCGCCGTCATGCGCCAGGGCCACGCTGCGCAGGTACAGATCGTATGCTTCTTCGTTCGTGGGACGCGTCCCGCTGTCACCGGCGTTGGTGGCGCCCAGCGCCGGGATCAGCCCCTGGCGCACCTTTGACGTCACCTGGTCGCGCATGGCCACCAGATCTTCCGCCGGGACGTTCATGGTCTGCTGCCACAGGACGCGATCGTCCTCCACATCCACAGCCTCCAGCGTCAGGTGGAGCTGATCGCGGACCCTCTGATAGCGGCCCATCACAATGCGGCCTACGTGCATCGCCTTCCCCGCCTGCTGCACATCCACATCCGGCGCGGAGTACTTTGCCGTGGAGGAAAACGGGCGAATCGAAAGCGTGCGCACCGCACTCAGGGTGGTGGCAACTTCGTCGGGCAGCGCCATGCGCAGGAAATCTGCTTCTTTATCTCCCCCAAGATTCTGAAAAGGCAGGACGGCGATCGTGACCGGGGCCGTCTCCGTCCTCGTTACGCCCGCGCGCGATGACGAGCCGCGAAATTTCCAGATCAGCAGGCCGGTTCCAGCCAGCACCACTACGCCCGCCACCGCCCAGATCCATGGTTGTTGCAGTCGCGATCTCTTTACCGGCGGCGCCGTGACAGCAGTGCGCACAGACGACGATGCCGGCCCGGAATCCCGCTTGGCCCGCGCCAGGTCGGCCCGCATCTCTGAGGCGTGCTGGTAGCGCACCTCGCGGTCTTTTTCCAGCGCCTTCTGGATCACTCTTTCCAGCTCCGCGGGGACCTGCGCATTCAGCCGCGCGGGCGCGGCCGGCGAGCTGTGCAGCAGGGCATCAAAGATCGCTCCTGAGGTGTCACCCTGGAAAGGCAGCTTGCCCGTGGCCATTTCGTAGAGCACAATGCCGAACGAGAACAGGTCGGAGCGCGCGTCCAGCGGCTTACCCAGTACCTGCTCGGGCGACATGTAGGCCACCGTGCCCGGGGTCGATCCCGGGCTGGTGAGGCGTTCGTCGCTGCTCAAGGTGTTGGCCGCCGCCATGGCGGTGGCCGACGATGCCCGCGCTGAGGCCGTAGCCAGCCCGAAGTCGAGAATCTTGGCGTGGCCGCGCTTGGTGACGAAAATATTGGCCGGCTTGATGTCGCGATGCACGATCCCCGCAGTGTGCGCTGCGTCCAGCGCGTCCGCGATCTCCACCGCCAGCGTGAGCAGGGTCTCCGTCTCCATCGGACGCCCGGTGACGGCGTGCTTCAGCGTCATCCCTTCCAGGTACTCCATGGCGATGAAGCGCGTGCCTTCGCTCTCCCCGATTTCGTAGATGGTGCAGATGTTGGGATGATTGAGCGCGGAAGCTGCTCGCGCCTCCCTGCGGAAGCGCTCCAGCGCCGCCGCGTCCTGGGCCGCGGTGTCAGGCAGGAACTTCAGGGCAACGAACCGTCCCAGGGACAAGTCCTCGGCCTTGTACACCACGCCCATCCCGCCGCCGCCAAGCTTCTCGACAATGCGGTAATGTGAGATGGTTTTCCCGATCACGTGTGTCCAATGTACGGGCAGTACCAGGGCAAGTCAACGAAAGCCCGCAGTGCGGCGAAGATGCGAATTCGGCGCACTCTTCATCCGGGATATCCCGGCGTGGCCTTGACCTCCGCGATCTGCAGGTTGTGGCGCATGGTGTGGCCGGCAATCAGGATCAGCCACTGATAACCGTTCAGCGTGTTAAAAAGCGGAAAGGGATGGTCGGCGGTGTGTTCCTGCAGGAAGACCTGCGTCTCCGCGGCAAACTTGACGATTTCCACCCTCTGCTCCCTGAAGCGGCGGACGGTCTCCTCCCGCGACAGCCCTTGTGGGTGCAGCGAAGGGGGCGATATCGCCTTCTGGCGGCGGTCCAGCAGGGCGCGCTCCAGAAACTCCGTCTTGCCTGCCGTTTTCGATTCCCAGTCAGGAACCGGAGGCGACTGGATGGCGCGCAGCAAGCTGCGGAATATCACCGCTTCGCCCAGCAGGATGTGCTCCGCCGTCTCTCCCACCGACCAGCGTTCCGGCGCCGGCTTCCATCCCCACTGTGCATCATTCACGTCCCGGATCGACGCCAGGTACTCTTTCTCGGCAGCCTCCAGCATCTTCATCGCGTGCGCGCGTTCTTCGGCGGTCATGATCCTTATCCTCCCGACATAAGTATGACGTTTGATTGCCGGACAATCGACATTCTCCTGAGCACGGGTTTTTTGTGTGCGCCAACCGCGCCTGTTCTAGAATTCAATCTGCGCGGCAAAAAGCTTTCCCCAGGAGCATGCTCATGCACGCACTCACCCAGCATCTGTTGTTCGCCATCCGCCAGCTGCGCAAATCGCTGGGCTTCAGCCTGACCGTGGTCCTCACCCTGGCTCTGGGCATCGGCGCCACCACCGCCATCTTCTCCCTGGTCGAGGGGATTCTTCTCCGTCCGCTTCCCTTCACCGATCCTGACCGCCTGGTTCTTCTCGGCGACCATCTGCGAACCGGTTCCAACACTTCTGTCACGGCCCGTGAGATCGCCATCTATTCCGGCGCAGCCTCTGCTTTCAGCTCCATGGGCGCGTACATCACCGGCAACTACGAGGTATCGGGCGGCGCCACTCCCGAGGAAATCCCTGGCGCCCGCATGACTGCCAGTATCTTTCCGACATTGGGCGTCAATCCTCTTCTCGGCCGCGTCTTCACTCCCCAGGAAGACCAGGGCAGCCAGCCGCTCGCCGTGATCAGCTACAGCTTGTGGCTGACCCGCTATGGACGCGATCCGCACATCGTTGGCCGATCCATCGCTCTCAATCGCAAAAATTACTCGATCATCGGAGTAATGCCACGCGACTTCGAGTTTCCGCCGCAGCCCGGACGTCTGGCCCAGGCGCAGCTCTGGGTCCCGATGAGTCTGACTCCCGATGATCTCTCCGACTCGAGCGCCGGCTTCTGGGGATACCAGATGGTTGCGCGGATCAAAGACGGCGTCACGCCGGAGCAGGCCCGCCGGGACGCTGACCGCGTTGCGCAGCTGGTGATGCGCGGCTTTCCGGTCAGCATGTCGGCTCTGCACATCACGGGTGATGCCATGCCGCTGGGTGAGTTCATCGTGGGCAACGTTCGTCCTCTGCTGCGCGCCCTGCTGCTGGCTGTGGCCGTGGTGTTGATCATCGCCTGCGTGAATGTGGCCGGCGTGCTCCTGGTGCGCGCGATCGGCCGCCGCCGGGAATACGCCGTCCGGCTGGCGCTGGGCGCGCGCCCCGGAACTATCCTTCGCCAGTCTCTTCTTGAAGGGTTGCTGCTCAGCGTTACCGGCGGCCTTCTCGGTCTGTTTCTGGCCGCCGGCGCGATCCGCGCCGCGCTGCACCTGCTGCCCGAATCCATGCCGCGCATCGACTCCATCTACATGGATTCCAACATCGCAATTTTTGCGTTCGTGCTGGCTCTTGTCAGCGGCGCGCTGTGCAGCCTGGCGCCTGCCTTTGCCGCTCTGCGCACCAACCTGACGCAGAGCCTGAAAGACGACGTCCGGTCGTCCACCGGCGCCGCCGGCCATACCTGGCTGCGGTCCTCGCTGGTGGTCGCCGAGATCGCCATTGCACTCGTCCTGGTCACCGTTTCCGGCGCGTTTCTGAGCAGCTTCGAGAAGATGCGCGCCGTCAATCCCGGATTCACTCCTGACCATCTCTTGCTCGGTCACTTCCGCCTGCACGCCGCCACTGCATCGGCGGAGAACTTCGATCGCGAGCTGATCGACCGCCTGTCCCGCCAGCCGGGAATCACGGCCGTCGGCCTGGGCAGCGTCCTGCCTGCTGCATCTGGCCAGTCGCCGCAAGCCGCCTACACCATTGAGGACATGCCTGTCGACCGCTGGAAGCTGAAGTTTGCCGCGTTTCAGATCATCTACGGTGACTACTTCCGCGCCATGGGCATTCCTGTCCTCGAGGGCCGCACGTTTACCCTCGACGATCGCACCAACGCGCCGCTGGTGGTGATCGTCAACCAGTCCATGGCCAGAAACTGCTGGCCAGGACAGTCTCCTTTGGGCAAGCGCATCCACATGGGCAATCCCAAGAAAGGACTCCCCTGGGCAACGGTGGTGGGTGTGGTGGCCGACACCAAGATCGGCTCACGTGACGAGCCCAGCCTCGACCAGTGGTATCTGCCCGCGTTGCAGCCGGCGATTCTCGGCGCACCCGACATACAGTCCGGCTTGTCCGGCGGATTCCTCGCCCTTCGCTCCGTCTTGCCGCCCGAGCAGATGATTCAGACGTTGCGCTCGACTGTCAACCAAATCGATCCCCTGCTCGCGTTGCAGCAGGTGCAGCCCATGACCGCCGCGCTCTCCAACGTCGAAGCCCCGCGCCGTTTCAATACCGATCTCATCACGGCCTTCGCTCTCGGCGCTCTGCTGCTGGCCCTCACCGGAATTTATGCCGTGGTGGCCTTCTCCGTTTCGATCCGCGCGCACGAGATCGCCATCCGCATGGCGCTCGGCGCCCAGCGCACCGGTATCGCCCGCCTGGTGTTGTTGTCCGGCGCGAAGCTGGCGCTGCTGGGTTGTGCGCTGGGTGTTCTCGGATCGCTCGCGGCCTCGCGCCTGGTGAGTTCATTCCTCTTCGAAGTCAGCGCCACCGATCCCATCATCTACTTGTCTGCGGTCGCCATCATGATGTTGCTGGCGCTTCTGGCCTCGGCGCTTCCTGCCACCCGCGCCGCTTCCGCTGAACCGGTCGACGCCCTGCGAACCGTCTAGTCGGGACATAAAAACGAGGGGCACCCGTCGTGCTGGATGCTCTTCGTCCCGGAAGATCAGAGTGCGCTCTTCCCTTCCTTTAGTCGCCGGAAGGCAGCGACTTCAGGAACTGGACCAGGTCGGCCTTCTCCGGATCGCTCAATCCCAGGCTCTTGCAGTCGTTGTAATGGTTGACCACGTCAAGCAGAGTGGGAAAGCGCCCGTCGTGGTAGAAGCCGCCTTTGGTGTGCGTCCACAAGCCGTTCAGCGGCGACGTCCGGTAGCGATCGTCCGGTCCGCGCGCGGCCTCGAAATCGTCGACGCAAACCTCTGCGGCAGTATGCATGTTCCAGCCCGGCTCGGTGGTGATCGGCGGAACGTGGCAGGTGCTGCATTGCGCTTTGCCGTTGAAGAGCTCCTGCCCGCGTTGCGCAGCGTCGTGGTCGAAGCTGTTTTGCGGCGGCTGTGGCGCCCTAATCGCCAGCTGGTAGAAGTGCAGAGCCGGCAGCTTGGATGTAATCAGGTCCGGCGTGTTGCGCACATTGGCAAACCCAGCGGCGGCAGCAATGGGAAATTGCGCCGCGTTGTTGAGGCGCGGATCGTAGAAGGTGCCTTTGCCGTGCATCTCCAGGTTGGCGACGAAGGCATTCCAGTGAGTGACTGAGCCCCAGCCGATCCAGGTGTGCAGGTTGACCCCTGCCAGGCCGAACGCCGGCGGAATCAGCACCGCGGCGGTCTTCCCGTCAGGTCGAAAAGCCTTGCCGTCGAGCCCCAATTCAGCATCGAAGTGGCCCGGTCCCCAGGAGTTGAGGACGGTTCTCACCGTGTTCTGGTCGGTGTGCAGCAGGTCGGCGAAGGGTTGCAGGTTCGGCGACAGTGCCACAATCGCGCCGACGTTCAGATCACGATTGGCCCAGCCGTCAAGCCGGTGGCCAATCCCCGGAGCCAGCGAATTGTCCACCGTGGAGTGGCACAGCGCGCACTGAATGCCCACCGATTTGAGCGTGCCCTGATTGTTGAAGAACCCGGTCACGCCCACCACCGAGTTCAGCTTCAACAGCGCCAGCGTGACGGCGGGATCGTTGAGGTTTACCTGGCCGGCCTTGAGGGCGCGGACTAGCGCAGGCGGAAGAGCGTCAGAATCGACTTTCAATCCCACGGCCAGCGCGGTCGTCGGAGAAACACCCGGGCCGACTCCGCCCAGGGCCGCCCCTTCAATCGCCTGGTGAAGGTGGAGCGTGTCTCCCCAGAACGCCTGGTCACCGAAGGTGTCGAAGCGAAAAGTATTTCGCCCTTCGGCAATCATCCGGATCGCGTCAGCCTTGATGGTCGAGTCGCGTCGGTTGGCGGCTGCGGATGCTTGCTGGTCTGATTCTGAGTTCGGCTGACTGGAAGCAACCAGCAGACTGGTAGCAACGGCAGCTAGACCAAGAAGAAGCATGGTGGTCAGAAGCTTTCTCTGCACAACTATTCTCCCTTAACATCTCCGAAATTACCGCGCCTTACTACAGAGGGCAGCGCCCATTTGTTGGTTACAAGTTTCTAAACAAATCCGGGAATTTTATCGGCTATAGCTGGGCAGCGGAGGTAGGTTCCGTCCGCAGAAAATGCGCCGGCGCCAGGGGAGTAAAAAAACGGGATACGTGTAACCTTTATCCTTGGACTATACTCAATTGCAGTTCGAGGTGTTTTTTGACTTCAAACGCTATGCTGCCGCCTTCCCTCCTCGAGTTGAGTGATGAAGAGGCTGTAACGCGTGTTCTGGCAGGTGAAACCGCTCTTTTTGAAGTCATTATGCGCCGCTACAATCAGCGGCTTTATCGCGTAGCCAGAGCAATTCTTCGGGACGATGGAGAGGCCCAGGATGTAATCCAGGATGCATATGTCAGGGCCTATGAGCACCTGGACCAGTTTGCCGGCAGGGCGGCCTTCTCCACCTGGTTGACGCGCATCGCCATTCATGAGGCTTTGGCGCGAAAGCGTCGCCGCAGCCGACTGGAGGAACTTGAAACCGTGCAAAAGAGGGGAGATTCCATCCCAGCTCTTAGGTCCTCAACGCCAGACCCTGAGGCCCAAACCGCGCAATCGCAGGTGCGCAAACTACTCGAGGCCGCTATCGGGGCCCTGCCCGACGATTACCGCACCGTGGTCGTGATGCGCGAAGTCGAGGAGATGAACGTAGCGGAAACAGCGGCCAGCCTGGAAGTAACAGAAGCCCTGGTCAAGACGCGATTGCACCGCGCCCATGCCATGCTGCGCAAGGAGCTCTACGCGCGGGCGCTGGGACGCGTGGCTGACCTGTATCCCTTCTTGGGCGTCCGCTGCGATCGCATCGTCAAGAACGTCTTGGAGAGAATTCGCGCGCGTTCGTAATGCCGAATCCCGTGGGCAGCGGATTACCTGGTCATCGCTTTCATAAACCCCGACTCCGCCAGGCGCGAGGGATGCACCTCGCCGCCCAGCCCGAAAAACCGGCAAAAGCTCATGATCAGCGGACGCCAGCGCTCGGCATCGATGTGCGGCCGTGCTCCGTTGCTCTGCAGCAGGCGTTCATCCACGTGCAGCTTGACGATGTGGACTTCAAACGCGTTAGCGCTCACGTTCTTGCCAAACGGGCGATAATCGTGCACCACTCCCTCCATCTGTACCGGACATTCCTTCACTCGCGGCGGCTTCACCGCTTCTGACTCCACCGCCGTAAAGCCGGCTTCGGCAAATTTCTCCGGCTCGTAGCGGTATCCCCATTCGAGCTTCCTCTCCGGCACCGGATCTTTGCCGGTGGTCAGCGCCAGGCGGTCAACGTGTGTAACCAGATCGTCGCTGGGCAGGTTGATCACGCACTCGCGCGTGCGGATCAGGTTGTCTGAGGTCTGCCCCATCCGGCCCAGGCCGAGCATGCAGCTCCAACCGAGCCACCATGCTGACGACATCGGCGCAAGGTTGGCGGAGCCGTCGGGATTCACGGTGCTGATCAGCGCTACGGGCGTTCCGAAGTAAAGAATCGTTGGATCGATTGTTTTGTGCATGCTGCAACGTAACAGCATGCCTCGGGTGCTCACTATCCGCGGCTTGCTCTCAAAATTGCGCCTGCGTATTTTATTTTCGGCGGAGGATCTTGCGGCGAATGTCCGGCCAGAACTCTTTGGCGATATTGTTCAGTGCCGCCGACTCCATCTGCGCTCCCCAGTTGCGCAGCGTCTGGCTCAGCCCTCTCTCCTGCGGGGGATAGTAGGCGTTGGACAGCGTGGCCTCGAGAGCGTTGCCTCCTGCCTCCGACCAGTTGAAGCTGGTGCCGCTCGAATCCGTCCTGGTAACGACGGTGCGCGAGAGCGCAAAGCCCAGCCGCCGGAAGAAGCCTCCCTCGCCCATGGTAAAGTAGCGCGGATCCTGGTGGGTGATGACGGGAACGATGGCTTCTGTGAAGTACGTTCCCGAAAATCCGTCAACATACGTTCGCCAGTAGTAGCGGCCATAGCCGGCCAGTCCTTGTCCGAGGTCCGGATCGGATTTGAGCCCAAAGCTTTGTGCGGCCAGAATTCCGGTCCAGACAAATGACGAGTAGTCCACGCTGTCCTCCGTGGCCAGCGCGAACTTGCCTCGTGCCGACAGCGGCGGCAGCTGTGTGTTCGCGCTCACTGCGCCGAAGTTGGGGACCACCCAGAACATGCGCTTGGTCTGCTCGCCCTTGGAATCCGGCTCGTCCTTCTGTTCCTTCTTCTTCTGTTGTGTTGAAATGGGCGACTGCGTGGATTCGGTCGTGCGGTTGTCAGGTTCCGTTGGACGTTGCGCCTGCAGCGACTGGCCTTTTGAATCTCCCGCGTTGATAGCCGGCGCCTGTGCCAAGACGGGTACGGTGGAAAGGAATAAGCTGATGATGATGGATAAGCCGGGGGCACGTCTGCTTTTGGAGAACGGTTCCTCCTCCCAACTCAGGCGTCTTACGCTACAGCCTGCCATCTGACTGGTGCGATGCCGGTGGGCGATAGCGCGATGTCCGCGTAGCCCTATCCGCGGCTTGCCAACGAGACAGCCGATCGGCGCTGGCAGCGTCCACTTCAGCAAAGCTCATCACAATGTGTGTGTCTCCAGTCATCTTGCGCATGCCGACGATAGCTGACTACGGCATTGTGGGCGATTGCCGCTCCGCCGCTCTCATCTCGCGCGACGGGTCGGTCGACTGGCTATGCTGGCCGTTGTTTGACAGTCCGTCGATCTTCGCCGCCATTCTCGATCGCGAGCGGGGTGGGCATTGGTCCATTTCGCCTTCCAGCCCTTGCGAAATCAAGCGCGAGTATGCAGGCGACTCCAATGTGCTCCAGACCCACTTTCGCTCGGCGTCGGGCAGCGCCACGCTCACCGATCTCATGCCCGTGTCTTCCGAAGAGTTCAAGCGCGCCAACCTGGTTCCCGATCACGAACTGCTGCGCCAATTGAGTTGCACGGAAGGCGAAGTGGAGTTCGAGACGGACTTCTATCCGCGGCTGAACTACGGAGCCGCCGATGCGCGCCTGCGTGATGCCGGCGCTAACGGGCTGTGCGTCGAGGCGGGGCGCGGCGCCTACCGCCTGCGCAGTGGTATTCCCCTCACCCTCAGCCAGGCGCGGGCCCGTGCGGTCGTAGCTCTAAAGCGCGGCCAGAAAGCGGAGTTCTCCCTGAGCTATGCCACGCAAGCGCCGGCCGTGGTGCCCGCGCTGGGCGATCGCGTTGTCTCGGCGATCGAACGGTCTGTTACTTGGTGGCAGAAATGGACCGCGGCTTCAGAATATCGCGGGCCCTATCGAACAGCGGTTACGCGCAGCGCCCTGGCTCTCAAGTTGCTAGCCTACGCTCCCTCAGGAGCGATAATCGCGGCTCCAACCACCTCTCTCCCTGAGAGGATCGGCGACAGCCTCAACTGGGATTACCGCTATTGCTGGCTGCGTGATGCTTCGCTGACCACGCGCGCGCTGCTGGGATTGGGTTACGTGGAAGAAGCCGCCAGCTTTCTCACCTGGCTTTTGCACGCCACGCGTCTCACCCAGCCGGAGCTGCGCATTCTCTACACCGTCTTCGGGCGCAGAGGACCCCTGGAACGGGAGCTCTCTCTGCGCGGTCATTGCGATTCCCGCCCCGTACGTATCGGCAACGATGCGCGTGGGCAGCGCCAGCTAGACGTCTACGGCGAGGTCATCGACGCCGCCGCACAATATGCCCTGCACGTGGGCGGCTTCGACCGCTTCACTCAGAAAGTCCTGGTCAAATTTGGGGAATATGTGGCTCACAATTGGGACAGTCCCGACGAAGGCATCTGGGAGCCCCGTACCGGACGCCGCAACAACACGCACTCCCGCCTGCTCTGCTGGACCGCGCTGGACCGGCTGCTGGCGCTCGACGAAAAGAAACTGATTGACGGCGTTCCCCGGCAAAGCTTTACGGATGAGAGAGAAAAGATTCGCGGGCAAATCGAGCAGCGCGCCTGGAACCCCGACCTGGGCAGCTACGTGAGCACCCTCGATGGCGATGGCGAGCTCGACGCCAGTCTGCTGCGTCTCTCCTGGTACGGCTTTGACCACGCTGACTCCGATCGCCTGCAGCGCACCTTTCGCAAGCTGCGCGAGAAGCTTGCCTCCAAAGACGGCCTCTTCTATCGTTACCCGCGGCAGCCGCCCGAGGGCGCCTTTGGGATTTGCGGATTCTGGGCCGTCGAGCATCTTGCCCTGGGTGGAGGAACGCTGGACCAGGCCTACGCGCAGTTCGAACGTCTGCTCAAGTACAGCAACGAGCTCGGCCTGTTTGCCGAAGAGAGCGATCCCGAGACCCGCGCTGCGCTGGGCAACTTCCCGCAAGCCTTCACCCACGTAGGACTGATCAGCGCCGCGCTGACTCTAGCCGAGCAGGAGCGCGGCAAGGCCCATCCGGCGGTCCACACCGGCTCTGATGTGAGAGCCTCCACGAGGAACGCAACATGAACTGGGCAAGCTGGCTGATCTGGGGCTTCGCCGCCACCATCGTGCTCACCACCATCAGCGCCGCGACTCAGGGGCTCGGCCTCACCCGCATGAATCTTCCCTCCATGCTGGGCATGATCTTCACTCCCGATCGCGACAAAGCCAATCTCTACGGATTCATCATCCATGTGCTGGCAGGCTGGATTTTCTCGCTGCTCTACGTTCTGATCTTTCACGCACTCGGCGCTGCCGGCTGGTGGCGCGGTGTAATCATCGGGGTGATTCATGGACTTTTTGTGCTGGTAGTCGTCATGGGGCTTCTTCCCGGATTGCATCCTCGCATGGCCAGCGAGCAGCGTGGCCCCGAGGCCCACAACATGCTAGAGCCTCCCGGTTTCCTGGCCCTGCATTATGGCGTGCAGACCCCGCTGGCCATTCTGCTATCCCATGCCATTTTTGGCGCGATTCTGGGGGCTTTTTACAAACTGCCGTGACTGGCGCGACGCCGCGCGATCAGGCGGCCACCGGATAAGCCACAGTGCTCGACCAACGTGTTGACGGTTCAGAGCCCGGAGCGAAGGCTGCGTGAGCGAATTTCCCAGGCGGCTTCAGCCTGCCTCACTTAATCCGGTCGCTGGCGATCGCGGAACTGGATAATCCTCCTGCGGTCGCGCTTTGACGGCCTGCCCGGCGGAGCCGGAGCTATATCGATCATGGCCTTGCGCTGTTCGGCGAGTTTTATCCGCAACTCGCGGCTGGCCTCGGTCTCCCGGTAGAGCGTCTGCGCCACTGCTCCCGGCCCGCGGATAGCGCTGAGAACAAGAATCTCAACTTCGAATTCATGATGGTCGGTGCGGATGTGGAGTAGGTCGCCGACTTTGACCTCGCGGGCCGGCTTGGCCGGCTGGCGATTGCACTGGATTCGCCCCAGCGCGCAGGCGCGTGACGCTAAGGCCCGCGTTTTGAAGAACCTTGCCGCCCAGAGCCATTTGTCGATGCGTAAGCCGTCCATAGTTTCTATTCTCGCTCAGTCCTCCGGTAAGCGTCCGGCCTGCACGTCACCTTAACTAGCCCGGATTAGGAACAAGCCGCCACAGTTTTCCACAGGACCATTTCCTCGCGCGATGCATCCATCGTAAAGGGTGCCTGATGGTTCCGACATCGGGCGTGTCCTCACACCAACTGACAAAGCTCCTTTTCTTCGTGCCGGCTTCGCCGGTTCGAACCCATCAACTCTGTACGCCAACCTTATCGAGAAGGAGAAATCGATTATGTCGAATATCGTTCGGAATCCGCTTAGAGACCTCAACACACTGCAGGAGAGATTTAACCAGCTGCTCAATCAACCCTTTGGCCCATTCAACGCGTTTAGCCCGGAGCAGGCGCTGACCGCTTCCAGTTTCATGCCCGCGGTCGACATCTATGAAGACCAGCACAACATCACGCTGACCGCCGAACTGCCCGGAGTGGAAGAGAAAGACCTGGACATCCGCGTAGAAAACGGCGTGCTCACCCTGAGCGGCGAGCGCCGCATGGAGCACGAGGAAAACAAGGAGAACTTCCACAGAGTGGAGCGTTCCTTCGGCCGCTTCACCCGTTCTTTCACTCTCCCTCCCACGGTGGAGACTGACAACGTGAGAGCCAATTTCGACAACGGCGTGCTGAAGATTCTTCTGGCCAAGCGCGAAGAAGCCAAGCCCAAGCAGATCCAGATACAGGTTGGAAAACCGGTTGCAAAAGCCGGCAGAGCTGCGTAGTAAAGATACCAGACGAGCGGCCGGGATTTCTCCGGCCGCTTTTTTTGCGTTTACAGCCTGACGCGCGTGTCATTGGCGGTTAGCACCATCGCTTCCACACCGTCAGGGCTCTCTGCATCCCGATTTCCGGAGACGGTAGAATTAGGCATGTCTTCGAACGCAGCCGCGGTTCGCGCCGGCAACTCGACGCGAATTGACGGCATAGATCTGCTTCGCGGCCTGGCCATCTTTCTGGTCCTGATGCTGCACGTCAACATCCGCTTGCGGATCGCGAAGGTTCCCTATACCGGCGGGCTCTCCGATCAGCTGGTGAAGTCTCTCTTCTGGGGCGGGCAGTTCGGCGTGCAGATGTTCTTTGCCGTCTCCGGCTTTCTCATCACCTCGATCACCCTGCGCCGTTGGGGCACGCTCTCCGCCATCAAGATACGCGACTTTTATCGGCTGCGCATCGCTCGCATCGCGCCTCTGCTCCTGGCTCTGCTGGCCGTCCTTAGCCTTCTACACTTCACTGGGCTGCATGACTTCGTGGTCAAGCCAAAGACCGGCGGCCTGGGCCGCGCGCTGCTTGCGGCCCTTACCTTCCATGTGAATGTTCTCGAAGCCCGGCGCGGATACCTTCCCGGCAACTGGGACATCCTCTGGTCGCTCTCCGTGGAGGAGATGTTCTACCTCTTCTTCCCCCTGGTCTGCAGCCTGCTCGGCCGGGGCAAGTTGCTCATCGCGCTGCTCTGCGGCTTCGCGGTACTGGGACCTTTCGGCCGCACCGTCCTCGCTCACGGCAATGGCGCCTGGGAGGAATATTCCTATCTGGGCAGCATGGACGCCATCGCCCTGGGCTGCCTGACTGCGCTGCTGGTTGCGCGCACCCGCTTTTCGCGAGCCGCCCTGTGGACGCTTGGCGGTGTGGGCTCGGCGCTCGTAGTCTTTATTCTTGGCTTTTCTCTCTTCGCCTACCGCTGGAGGCTCGGCCGGTATGGATTGGATATGACCATCCTGGCCGTGGGCACGTGCCTGCTGATCGCCGTGAGCGCACAGACACGGTGGACCAGCCCGCGCTTTCTGGCTCCGCTGCTGAAGCTCGGCCAGTACAGCTACGAGGTCTACTTGACGCATATGTTCGTCGTTTTCGCGTTTTTCGACCTCTTCCTGGCGCTGGGCAAGCCGATGCGCCTGGTGCCGCCTCTTTTCATCGTAGTAATTCTGGTGTCCGGTCTGCTGGGAGCGATGGTTGCGGAGTTCTACTCTGAGCCCTTGAACCGCTTCTTGCGTAATCGCTGGGGGAAGGAATTGCGGGCGCAAACGGTGAAACTCAGCGTCGCCCAGACGACTCAAGGCTGAGACCGCCGCGGCGCGGCTATAATCAAAGATTGGTCTCTGGTCTATGGGGAACACTGCACTCCAGCAACGCCCACCCTCGTCTCCGGCCCACAGCGGCGCCTACAACGGGGTGGAAACCGCTCTCGACTTCGGCGATCCCGCCGGCGAGCTGGCAGCTCTGCGCGAGCAGGCCGGAGTCTTTGACCTGGGGTGGCGGGCCAAGGTGACTGTCGGTGGCAAGGACCGCGTGCGCTGGCTGCACAACATGGTCACCAACAACGTTCGCGACCTGGCGCTTCATCGCGGCTACTACAACTTTGTGCTCAACGCCCAGGGACGCATTCTGGGCGATATGTACATCTACAACCGCGGCGATTCCCTGCTCTTCGATACCGACCGGGCGCAGGTGGAAACGCTCGTCACCGCCATGAAGCGCTTCATCATCATGGACAAAGTCGAGCTGACGCCGAACGACGGGATTCGTTCCATCGGCATCTGCGGCCCGAAGGCAGCGGCCGCGCTGCAGGGCGCGGGAATCGAAGTTGAAGGGCCGAGTGCGCTCGAGTTCCGCGAGCAGAAGCTGGGCGAACACGCGTTCACCGTAGTCCGCGGGCCGGAGAACAAGCCGGACTGGTACGAACTATGGGGCGATGAAGCCGGGCTCGCTGCAGCCCGCGACAAGTTGATCGCCGCCGGCGCCAAGCCGGTGGGAGCACGGGCGCTGGAATGGTGGCGAATCCTCAAAGGCATTCCCCACTACGGGCAGGACATCCGCGACCGCGACCTCCCGCAGGAGACCGCGCAGACTCAGGCCGTGAACTTTACTAAAGGCTGTTATATCGGGCAGGAGATCGTAGAGCGCATCCGCTCGCGGGGACAGGTACATCGCACCTTCACTGGCTTTGAGTTTCCGGGCACGCCGGCGGCAATCGGCAAATATGAGGCTGCGGGCCGGGCCTTTGCCGAACTCACCAGCACGGCTGTAATTCCTTTGGCGGCGGGCGCCAGGGCTCTGGGACTGGGATACATTCGCGAAGAAGCCCGCGCTGCCGGACCGGAAGTGGACCTCAACGGCGTGAAGGCGCGAATCGCCGATTTGCCCTTCGCAATCTAAATTGGATCGAGGACGTATGGCCGACAAAAAACAAGACTTCGTGGTAAGTGACCGCCGGCGTTTTGGCGCGGAAGGCGAACTCCGCCCTGACGCGCCGCGTGAAGAAGAAAAAGCCGAACCTGCTGCGCCAGTTTCCACGGCAACCGCTCCCCTGCCGGAAGAGAAGGAAGAGGCGAAGACGCCGGCCGCTGCACCCACGCCGCCGGCTGCTCCGGCACCGCCAACTCCCGCTGCCACCGACGGCGCCGGTGAAGCAGAAGAAGAGATGCCGGAACCGCCATCGGCTGCCGAGATGCAGGAGCAGAGAGACGCATACCACGCCTCCGGCAAAAAGATTGAAGACCTCATCGGGAAATCCGGCGGCCGCGCTACTCTGCCGGAGATGAGTTTTGAGCGCCTGGTCGAATCGTTCTATATGACAGCGCTGCTGCAACTGGGCGCGATACGCCAGGAAGGCGAGACGCCCGGCGTGGACATCATGGGCGCGCGCCAGACCATCGATTCGCTCACTATCCTTCAGGAGAAAACCAAGGGCAATCTCAGCGACCGCGAGCAGACGCTGCTGCAGAACGTGCTGTTTGAGCTGAGAATGGCCTGGATCGAGATCACCAACGCCCTGGCCTCGGCCAAACCCGGGCCTGGCCCTGGTCCCGGTCTCGGGCACGAGAAAAAATGAAGGCAACTCTCACGGTGCTCGGCAGCGGGACGTCCATGGGCGTGCCGACCATCGGTTGCACCTGCCGCGTCTGCCATTCGCCCGACCCGCGCGACCGCCGCACCCGGCCTTCGGTGATGCTGAATTACGACGGCCACTGCGTGCTGATCGATACCACGCCCGACTTCCGCGAGCAGGCCATCCGCGAGAACATCACCCGGCTTGACGCCGTCATCTATACTCATGCGCACGCCGACCACATTCTGGGACTCGATGACGTTCGCCCCTTGAGCTTCCGCAACCCCGACAAGATTCCTCTGTACGCGCACGATGGCACGGCACAGGCCCTGCAGAGCATCTTCCGCTACATTTTCGACGCCAACTACAAGTACGGTGGTATTGCCCGTGTGGAGTTGAAACCGATCAACGGATCGCTGGATTTGTTCGGCGCGCACTTCGAGCCGATCAGGGTCATCCACGGCGAGGCCGAAATTCACGGCTTCCGCTTCGGATCGGCCGCTTATCTCACCGACTTCAGCGAGATTCCTTCCGACTCCATGGAGCGGCTGCGCGGGCTGGATGTTCTGTTTCTCGACGCGCTGCGGCATCGTCCGCACCCCACGCATTCCACTGTCGCCAATTCCCTGCGTCTGGTGGAGGAGTTGCAGCCGCGGCGGGCATTCTTCACCCACATTTGCCACGACCTGCCCCACGAGGAGACCAACCGGTCGTTTCCCGAACACGTGCGCCTGGCCCACGACGGACTCAAGCTGGAGTTCGAGATCGCATGAGGATCTTCAGGACACTGCAAGAAGTCCCCGCCGATCTTGGTCCCAGCATCGTGACCGTGGGGAATTTCGACGGCGTTCATTGCGGTCATCGGCAGGTTTTGCAGGAAGTGGTGCGCCGCGCCGGCGAATCCCACGCCCGCGCTGTGGCCGTAACCTTCCAGCCGCATCCTCTGCAGATTTTGCGGCCGCAAGCAGCGCCGCGCCTGATCACGCCGCCCGGCCGCAAAGAAGCCCTGCTGGCGCAGACTGGTTTGGACGCCCTGGTGGTCATTCCCTTCTCGCTGGAGTTTTCCCGCACCACTCCGGCCGAATTTGCCCGCAATATACTGGCAGGCAAGCTTCGCGCCATCGAGGTTCATGAAGGCGAGAACTTCCACTTTGGCCACAAGGCCCGCGGCACCACGGCGCAGCTCTCGGAGCTGGGCGGCGAGTTCGGGTTCTCGGTGAAGTCGTATCCGGTAATGATGCTGCGCGGCTGTCCCGTATCCAGCAGCGAGGTGCGCCGCCTGTTGAGCGCCGGGCAGGTGAGCCGTGCGCGCCACCTTCTTGGACGTGTGTTCAACATCGTGGCCGGAGTGGAACGCGGGCGCGGCTACGGGCACAAGTACACCGTCCCCACTATCAACCTGGCTCAGTACGACGAGCTTGTTCCCGCGCACGGCGTCTATGTAACGCGAACGCGCATTGGCGAAGAGACTTTCAATTCCGTCACCAACGTCGGCACGCGTCCCACCTTCGGCGAGGCATCTTTCGCTATCGAGAGCCACCTGCTGGATTTCCATCCCCTGGATATCACGCCGCAAACCGAGGTTGAGACCTCATTCCTGTACTGGCTGCGTCGCGAGATCAAGTTTCCCTCCGTGGAGGCTCTGAAGCAGCAGATCGGGAAAGATGTGAAACGAGCTCAGCGGTACTTTCGTCTAAGCCCCAAACCAGAATCTACCACGGAGACACAGAGACACGGAGGACGGCCGAGATAAGGCGGGAGCGGATTCGATGCCGGTGTAACCACTGGCCTCGCCAACTCATCCGTATTTGACTAGCAGTCTGTCGGATTTCGATTGTCAGCATTCCAAATTTAGCTTCTTTGTGCCTCCGTGCCTCTGTGCCTCCGTGGTGGATTTTGCCGGCAATCCTGCTAGAATCCCCGCCCATGGCTACCGCTGAAATCGCAGGCATTGCTCAGGCCTCTTCCGCGCAGAAGCGTACTCTCATCGCGGCTGCGATGGGCTGGGGACTGGACGCCTTCGACGTCATGCTGTACAGCCTGGTGATCGCCCACGTGATCACGGCATTTCACATCGATAAGCCGACCGCGGGCTGGCTGGGGACGTTCACGCTCTTCGCTTCGGGAATCGGCGGTGTGCTGTTCGGCTTCATCGCCGACCGCATCGGCCGCACCAAGGCCCTCATCCTCAGCATTCTTACTTATTCGGTCTGCTCGCTGGGCTCGGGACTTTCCACCTCCATTCCCATGCTGGCGGCTTTTCGCTTTGTGCTGGGACTGGGCATGGGCGGTGAGTGGAACACCGGAGCAACGCTGGTGGCCGAAACCTGGCCCACCAACCTGCGCGCCAAGGCCATCGCCATTGTGCAAAGTTCCTGGGCCTGGGGCTATGCCGCCGCCGCCGTGGCTGCCGGCTTCATCCTCAACGCCACGCAGAATTGGCGCTACGTCTTCTTCGTCGGCATTCTTCCCGCGCTGGCCACGCTGTGGATCAGGACCAGCGTTCCTGAATCCGAGATGTGGCAGCAGCACCGGCTGGCCGCGCCGGAAGCTCGCGCGCCTTTTGCCGAACTCTTCTCCTCCGCAATGCGCCGCAACACCATCTGTCTTTTCCTGCTGAATTTCTTCGGCTTGTTCGCCTGGTGGGGGCTGTTTACCTGGATTCCGCCGTATCTGGTGATGTCGGTAGAAAAGGGCGGCCGCGGTTTCAGCATGATGCAGAGCACAACGCTGCTGGTCACGTTGAACCTGGTGGGGATGTTTCCCGGATACCTCACCTTCGGCTGGTTCGCGGAAAAGTTCGGCCGCAAGTGGTCATTTATCTTCTTTCTGCTCTGCGCGGCGATTCTGGTTCCCATCTACGCGGCTGCGCGCTCGCAGTGGGCGATCATGGTGCTCGGCGCGCTGGTGGCCTTCTTTGGCACCGGATTCTTCTCCGGCTCCGGGCTGATCGGCAGCGAACTCTTCCCTACCCGCGTTCGCGCCCGCGCCCTGGGATTCACTTACAACGGCGCGCGCACGCTGAGTTCGCTTGCTCCTTACACCATCGGCAAGCTGGCCCAGGCCAAGGACCTGTCATGGGCGTTTTCGTTTTGCTCGGTCGCGTTCTTGCTGGCCATGGTCATGGCGACACTGTTACCGGAGACAAAAGGGAAACAACTGGATTGACGTCGACTAAACCTCGGCGGCGGCGGGCAGCGCGTTCTTCCTCGGCCGCTTGTTGGACTGCAGAATCTTCTTGCGCAGACGCAGCGACTTCGGCGTAACTTCCACCATCTCGTCGTCAGCCACAAACTCGATGGCCTGCTCCAGCGTGAGCACTTTGTGCGGCACCAGGCGAATGGCTTCGTCGGCGGTCGAGGCGCGCATGTTGGTCAGCTTCTTCTCCCGCACCACGTTTACGTCAAGATCGACTTCGCGCGCGTTCTCGCCGATGATCATGCCTTCATAGACCTCCACGCCGGGACCCACAAAGAGCACGCCGCGCTCCTGCAGGCTGAACAGCGCGTACGCCGTGGAATGGCCGGGGCGATCTGCCACCAGAGTGCCGGTTACGCGGTGCGGAATCTCGCCCAGCCATTCGGTGTAGCCATCGAAGAGCGAATTCATGATCACCGTGCCGCGCGTCTCCGTGAGCAACTCGGAGCGGAGCCCGATCATGCCCCGGCTGGGAATGATGAACTCCATGCGAACGCGGCCGGAGCCGTGGTTGTGCATCTTCTCCATCTGGCCTTTGCGCGAGCCCAACTCCTCGATCACCACGCCGACAAAGCTCTCGGCGATATCGATCATCAGCTTTTCTCTGGGCTCCATCAGCTTGCCGTCAATGCGCTTGGTCACGATCTCCGGTTTGCCCACCATCAGCTCGTAGCTTTCACGGCGCATGGTCTCGATGAGAATGGCCAGCTGCAGCTCGCCGCGTCCCAGAACTTTGAAGGTATCGGTGTTATCGGTTTCTTCCACGCGCAGCGAAACGTTGGTCAGCAGCTCTTTCTGTAGGCGCTCGCGTAGGTTGCGCGAAGTCACGTAGCTTCCTTCGCGCCCGGAAAACGGCGAGGTATTCACCGTAAACTGCATGGCGATGGTCGGCTCGTCGATCACGATGTGCGGCAGCGGCGCCGGCGTCTCCGCGCTGGTAATGGTTTCGCCGATGGCGATGCCTTCCACCCCGGCGATAGCCACAATGTCGCCCAGTTCCGTCTGCTCAATATCCACGCGCTTCAGGCCGCTGAAGGAAAACAGCTTGGTGATCTTTACCTTCTGCAGCGAGCCGTCCAGTTTGGCGATGCCGACGTCCTCGCCGGTGTGCAGCGTGCCGTTGAAGACTCTCGCGATGGCCATCCGCCCCAGGTAATCGCTATAGTCGAGATTCGCCACCAGGATCTGCAACGGATTCGCCGCCTCGCCGGCGGACGGCGGAATGGTGGCCACGATGGCATCAAACAGCGGGCGCAGGCTTTCGCCCGGAGCATCAATACTGGTGGAAGCCACGCCGGCCTTGGCGTTGGTGTAGAGCACCGGAAAATCCAGCTGGTCTTCGCGCGCGTCAAGATCGATAAAGAGGTCGTAGAGCTCGTTCAGCACTTCCTGCGGACGCGCATCGGAACGATCGATCTTATTGATCACCACCACCGGCGGCAATCCGGCTTCGAGCGCCTTGCTCAGCACGTAACGTGTCTGCGGCAGCGGACCTTCGCTGGCATCCACCAGCAGCATCACTCCGTCCACCATCTTCAGCGCGCGCTCAACTTCGCCGCCGAAATCGCTGTGGCCGGGCGTATCGACAATGTTGATCTTGACTTCGTGATACCAGACGGCAGTGTTCTTCGCCAGAATGGTGATCCCGCGTTCGCGCTCCAGCTCGTTCGAGTCCATCACCCGCTCGACCAGGGCTTCATTGGCGCGAAAAACTCCGCTCTGCCGCAGCATGGCGTCTACCAGCGTGGTTTTTCCATGATCAACGTGGGCAATGATGGCGATGTTACGGATTGATGAATTCAAACGGCTTCTATGGACCTCAGGCTTTCTGGTGGCCTGCAGCTATTTTATCTGGAAATTCATGGTCGAAGCCTCACAACGTTTTTTCGCCCGCCGGGTTTCTAGGGAGCACCGTCGACAAGGAGGACGGAGTCACTATGCTTAAGAGACTGTCTGCTGCTGTGCTTGCCCTTGGCTTGATGACCATTGCACCCGTGTTCGCGAACGCTGCCTCGCCGGCGGCGCCGCCTCAGGTTGTGAAGGGAAAGGGAGGCGAACAGCATCCCCACATTCGTGCAGCTCTCCATGAACTCAGGGAAGCCCGGCATGAACTGGAAACCGCTGCCCACGATTTCGGTGGACACCGCAAGGAAGCCATCGAGGCCGTTGACAATGCCATCAAGCAGCTGCAGCAAGCTCTGGAGTACGACAAGAAGTAAGCTGCAAAATTTTTGAGGCGGGCTTTGCCCGCCTCGTTTGTTTTTTAATTCCTGTTACCGGCTTAAGGACTTCTCGATCTTCACGCGGTCATCCGGGCCCACGATGGCGCTCTCATGCACCGTTTTGTAGCCGTCTTTACGCAGCGTGATCTCGTAGTTGCCGGCTTCTACCTGGATTTCCAGCGGCGTGTTCTTCTGCAGCTGGGTACCGTTGATGATCACCTGGGCGCCCTTGGGATCGGTCTTGATCTCGATGCGGGCTCTTCCCTCAGCCGATCCGCCGCCCCCGCCGAAGATCTTTCCGATACCGCCGCCGCCCACGATCTTGATATTGTCCGTCCGCCCGGCCGCCAGCATGGAAGGCGAATAGCTCACAGTCTGCCCTGCTGCCAGCTGAATGTCCATGGTGGAATCCAGATAACCCGTCTTGCGCAGCACTAGCGCGTGCGTGGCCGGCTCCAGAATGAACGATGTTGGCGTCACCTTGCCTGTGTCGCGGCCATTGATCAACACGCTCGCGCCGGAAGGCGTGCCGCCGACGTTCAGGAATCCTTTGACCGGAGTCAGGCGCACATCTACCACCGTGCGTCCGCCGCCGTTCACCTGCACGCTGCGCACGTCAGGAGCATAGCCGGGCTTGCTGGTGGTTACCCTGTAAGTCCCAGGCGCGATTGCCTTGATGGTCTGGGGACTGTGCCACAGTCCGCTCAACCCTTCGATTTCCACGGAAGCATCGGAAGGTATGGACGCCACCATTACCTGGCCTTCCGAAGCCGGTATGGCCGCAGCTGCGGCCGCGCGCGCAGCCTTGGCCTTCTTGGCCGTCCTTATCTTGGTGATGGTAGTCTCTACCGCAGCTGGAACCTCATCCGGCGTAGCTTCAGGTTCCGGCGAGGCTAACGCATCCGGCGTGGGAATTACGATCGGCGCTGGAGTCGGCGTGGCGATGGCTACCGGCTGTGTTTCAGCGGTCTCCGTGGCCGCTGCGGTTGGCCGCCGCTTGAACATGAAAGCCAGAAGAGCGACTACGAACAAACACGCCGCTACTGCGCCCAGCAGCTTCCAATGATTGGCAGAACGAACCTGCACCCGCGCTTCCCGAGGCGGTGCAAAGGTTGCCGTCGCCATGGGCTCAGGAGCAGGCGCTTTGCCCGGAGTTCCGTTCTTGGCCGCAATCTTGACCGCTTCCTGTGTTCCCGTCGCATCCGCTTTGGGCGTAGGGGCTGCAGCCCGCATCGGATCGATCTTCGCAGCTTCTTCCAGCGCGGTGAAGAATTCTTTTCCGCTCACGTACCGGTCGGCTGGATTCTTGGAAAGAGCTTTCAGGACGACTGCCGAGACGGCCGGCCCTACTCGCGGATGAGCCACATTCAGCGGATGGGGCATGATGTCTGTCAGCGCGCGATCCACTTCGCCCAGATGCATTCCCGCAAACGGGTTTCGCGCCGTGTACATTTCGTAGACGATGGTGGCCAGGCTGAACAGGTTCGACGCCCGGTCGGGCATCTTGTTCCTGACCTGCTCCGGCGAAAGATAAGGCTCGTTCTCCAGCTTCTTCGTCGGTGTCTGCGAAAGCAGATGCTTGTCGCGCAGAATTCCGAAGTCCAGAATCTTCAGGCTGCCGTCGGGCTGGATCTTGATGTTATGTGGGCTCAGGAAATGATGAAACACGCCTTTATCGTGCGCATAGTCCAGGGCCTCGCAGAGCTGGCGCGTCATGGTGAGCACTTCCGCCATCTCCAGCGGGCGTAAAGCCATCACGGATTTCAGAGTTTCGCCATCCACGAATTCCGAGGTCAGAAAGACGGTGAACCCCTTGTAGCCGCAGGTGTAGAGGCGGCCAATGTGGTCGTGCTCCAGAGCGCTGGCGGCCTTGGCCTCGGCAAGAATTTGCTTGAGCAGATCGTTGACGTCGTCCAGCCACTGCGGAACTTCAAACTGACGCAGCGCAATCACGCGCCCGGACTGCGAATTGCGCGCTTTGTGGACGATCCCTATGCTTCCGCGACCAAGTTCCTTGGTCAATTCCAGGCGGTCAGTGCGCGGAGCGGCCGGCGTGCTGGCGGTGGTAGTTGCAGCGGTATTTTCTGTGGTTTCTTGCATCGACGCACCTGTGCAAGCAAACCTGGAGGGAGGGTTTAGACCCGTCAATAGTAGCCTGAATTCGGGCCAAACCCGGTGAAAAGCAGGGTACCAGAGGGTTACCAAAGTAATTTCCGAATCGCTGTTCTTGGCGCTTACGTCCAATCTCCCAGCAGCCAACTTGCCGTTTCACGATCACGGGAGGAAGCGCGTGGTGGATCTAAGCGATATTCGCGAACTTTACGCCTACAACCGCTCGGCCGACCAGCGCACCTTGCAAGTCTCGGCCAAACTGACAGGCGAAGCCTTTGTCCGGCCCCTGGGCAACAGTTTTTCCTCGGTTCGCGATACCCTGGCCCACATTCTTTCTGGAGAATGGATCTGGCTGGAGCGCTGGCAGGGACGCTTCCCCACCACCTTCCTCGACCCCGCGGCTTTTCCCACGGTAGATTCCCTGCGTTCGCGCTGGGAAACTGTGGATGGCGATTGCCGGAACTTCATCCAGACCCTCAGCGGGGAACGTTTGCGGCGACAGCTCTCGTACATCAACCGCGTGGGCGAACGCTTTTCCTACCTGCTATGGCAGCAGATGCTCCACGTGGTGAATCATTCCAGCTATCATCGCGGCCAGGTGACAACCATGCTGCGCCAGCTGGGCGCCGAGGTCATCAGCACTGACTTTCTGGCGTATTACGACGAAAATCCGCCGAAATAATCTCGCCTAGGCTTGAGTTTGCTGGCGAAGAAATCCGCAGTCGCCTGATATCCCGTCACCCACGTCCTCCACATCAGAAAATCGTGGATCTCGTCAGGAAAGATCAGCTCTTCGAACTCCACATTCTCCCTGGCAGCACCGGCGACTCCCATTCAGGCAGCCTTGCCATCCTTAGCCGACGGCAGCGGTCGTCTGTATTTACTTTTCCGGCGTGGCCGCCGGCTGTAACCATTCCCATCCTTTCGGGTACACCTGCATTGTGGCATCAATCGTGGTCATGCAGCTGCGCACCACGAACCGGTCATAAGCGCTCATCATGTCGGTAAACTGCGGCATCTTGGAACCAAAGGCATTGCGCCCCGAAAGCATGACCCGCGCAAACTCTCCTTTTTCCGCCAGGGGAATCGCATTGCGCATGGCTTCTATCACCTCGGCCAGTTTCTTTTCCAGCACCTGAAGATCGTCGCGCTGCGCTACCAGAATCTGCGAAGTCGATTGCACCGCTGCCGGAGCTGCGCCCTCCACGCCCCCGGCGTTTCCGTAACGCACGCCATTTACGCTGATTCGTTCAAAGGGCCGGGATTCAGCCAGCACTTTTTTTACGGTTTCTTCGTAAATGGGAACTTTTTGATCGGCTGCGCGCTTGTCGATCTCGATCAACTCAGTCATCTTTTTTTCCAGCTTGGTCATATCCTGTGCCATCGCTTCGAAACTCCGCAGTGACGCGCGGAAGCGCATTGGCGCCGGTTTTCCACCAAGTTCGGCAACTATGCCTTCCTCCAGTTGTGAGTTCGCCCTGTAGTACGCCGTGAGCACCTCCAGCGTGTAGGCGTCATAGACTTCCGCGCTCTTCTTGAAGAACTCCACCGTGACCGACCTGTCACGGAAAACACCGTGTCAACGCAGGTTATGGCAATAGCCCCGCTGGGGATAGGACATCGAGGTTATAACCAGGACCAGTATCAGTAGCTTGTGTTTCATGCTTTCCTCCTTCTTACTTACAAGTGCAGCCGGCCAACAGAAAAGCAAAAAAGGAAGACCCGCTCGCCGAATCCAATGTCGGCAAGCGAACCTCATTCATCGCCGGCCCCCAAAGACAACAAAAAAGCGATGAGCGCACGCTTGTCATCATCCGGCAGGGCAAGAAACTGCTCGCGCGACTCCTTGGCCTCTCCGCCGTGATGGAGCACTGCCTCCGACAGAGTTCCGCAATCTCCTCGGTGGCCGTAAGGGGCAGAAGTTGCCAGGTCCCAGAGTTTTGGAGTCAAAAACTCATCCGTGGGAACGTTGTCTTGCCTGAGCCGCTCATTGCAGAAAAACGGTTCGTCAGCATCGCAAATCACGTGACGCTTGAGGTCCGAATATGCAAAGACGGAAAGCGAGCCGTCCGGATTGCTCTGAATCCCACTTGCTTTATCCCCCCCGGCTAACGGCAAAGCGATCACTCCTCCAACATCTTCCGGCGTAATGGTTCCCGGCCGGTTATACGGATTGGGCTCGAGAAAAACGCGCGACTCCAGCCGCAACGAAGGCACATGGCAGGCCGTACAACCGACCTGGGCAAACAGATGTTCACCGCGCTTTATTCTTTCCTTCGCCGCCGCGTCCGCATTCGGCGCGTTCCGGGGAGCAGGTAAGGCCGCCTGGAACAGCACCAGGGCCGATAGCTGCCCGATCGTGAATTCCGAGCTCACTCCATCCTCGTCAAAATCTCTGCGACCTGTTCTCTCCCATCCGAATCGTTCGACCGCCTGAATCCCGTGATGCTGGTTGAGCGCGGCGATGGTGAATTCCCTCAGGGAAATTGCCACTCCTTTAAAGCCAAATGGCTTGGCCACGAGGTCAGGGTCGATCCCCTTCACGCGCGATTCGTCATAACTCCCGTCAGGGCGCGCCACCACCGTTCCGAAGTCGATTCCTTTGGACAGCAAATGAACCTCTGCCTCTTTCCCAAGAGCGACGGCCCTCCTCCGGCCATCATTCCGCTCCTGCTGAAGATCGCGCGTAATCTCTCGGGCAAGCATCTCGATCGCCCCGGAGCCAAACAGGCCGATGGTGTTCCGCTCATTGGTGATTTCGGGGCTGAATGAGCTGGCGGGTGGGTCTTTGAAATGGGCGCCTACAAACACATTGACAACAAATTCCCCCGAGCCGCCGAGACGCGGCTGATTGTGGCAGCCTGCGCAGGAGTTGGCGTCAGGCCCGGAGATCCGATTGAAGCGCTGATCGTCCCGGCGAGGTCTTGGCGTCGGCTTTGAATCGCCAGTCGCGGCCGGCCGCCCCGCGCCGTCAAGAATGTTGAACTTGGCTTTGAAAAGGAGCTCTCCGTCTCGCACCATGGCAGGAACCAGCGCGGGCGAGGCGGCCGCCAGGTTGTGGTCGGGGAACACGCCGATGGCAGGCGGGTCCCATACCTGCGCCGAGGCTGCGTCTGGGGTTTTCACTTTCTGCTGACCGGAAACCAACGATGAAATGCACGCCAGTAACAGCAGCGCGGCCGCCCTCGTGCGGTCAAAAACCGAGGGAACAAAGGCTTCCCTTGTCCCAGGTGCAGGCGCAGTTGTTCTCGGGAGCCGCTGAAAGGAAATCTGTCTTTCTTCGATCACAGCTAACCCTCAGGGGGTGCCAGTCAGAAAAAGGAAACCTCACGGCCTCGAGCAAAGTGTGCCCTTTTGATAATGGCTCGCTTTGCCACGCGGCTTCGCGTGACGCAAACTCTTCTCCGAGCCCGGGCAAAATGAAAGGATAAAAGGATAAAGAGAGAGGAACCTGTTTGCCGCAAACGTACTCTTCCCTCTTAGGGATGTCAATGGGAAACGTCGGTTTGTCCCAAATCGGTGCAGCGCCGTGAAGCTGTCGCTACCCTAAGGGCGGCAGCGGGAACAGATTTCCAGACTCATTTCGCGAAAAGAATGCCCAACGATCTTCTTAACGCATAAGCCTTTGAGCGAAGAAATCCGCGGTCGCCTGGTATCCCTTCACCCACGTCCTCCACATCAGAAAATCGTGGATCTCGTCAGGAAAGATCAGCTCTTCGAACTCCACGTTCCGCCTCCGCAGGCGCTGTGCCAGGTCGGTGGTCTGCTGGAAAGGCACGTTGCGATCGTCATCTCCGTGGATCAGAAGCACCGGCGACTTCCATCGCTCAACCGTAGCCACCGCTGACGACTCATAAGCCAGCTTCATCGCCGCCTCAAAATCCGGCGCCTGCTCGGCTCCCTCTTCCCGGCGGCCGATGAGGGCCGACCAGTCGTGCACGCCATGGAAATCCACTCCGGCAGCGAAAATGTCGGAGTTGCGCGAGAGCGCCAACGCCGTCAGCAATCCGCCGTAAGATCCTCCCCAGATGCCGATGCGCTTGCGGTCAACGTAAGCCAGGCCCTGCAAGTACTTCGCGCCTGCCAGGATGTCCTTGTATTCTGACGATCCCCGCCAACCGCCGTCGGCCGGCTCGCGGAAGGCGCGTCCGTACATGATGCCCCGCCGGTAGTTCACGGCCAGCACCACGCATCCCTGGCTGGCCAGATACTGATTCTCGGCATAAGCGTTGTGGTAGTAGTACATGTAGTGGAAGGCCGGCATCATCTGCCGCGGCGGCCCGCCGTGCGCAAAGATCACCGCCGGCATTTTTGCCTTGCGCTCGCGCGGGAGAAAGAGCTGCCCGTGGATCTCCAGCCCGTCTTCGCTCTTGAAGGTCACGATCTGCGGTTCTACCAGTTGCGCCGCCGGGAACTCTTTAGGCAGGCTCCCGATCATCTCCCGCGACGTTCCCGAGAGGTGATATGGCATGGCCGGCGACGTCGCGCTTGACCCGAGACAGACGATGGTCTTGCCGTCCGCCAGCATCAGCGGACTCCACTCCGCCGTGTTCCCGCTGGTGACTACAAAGTGCGAAGTGATCATGCCCGGCTTGGGTTCGGGATCGAACCAATTGAGCCTGATCATCCAAATGTGGCGGCGGTCTACGTCGCCTTGATTCGAGGTGTAGAGCAGAGTGGTGCGGTCGCCCGATACGCTGACATCCTCCACGTCGTAATCTCCCGGCGTCAGCTCTGCCGGCTTGCCGCCGCGCAGAGGCAGCATGTATAGATGATTTCGCCCGTCCTGCTCGGAAGCGAAGATAATCCGCCCGCCGGCATCGATGGCCAGCGACTGGCGCGCGAACGGCGGTAGTGAATCTGTGAGCTCCTTTCCGCTGTGCCACACCTCGCGGGCCTGGCCGCCGGCCGCATCAGCCAGCCAGATGGCCCACGACTGCGGACGCAGCGGAATCAACGGCACATGGTTCTCTGCGCCGCCGCGGCGCAGAAAGACGATCTGCTTGCTGTCGGCCGACCAGCGCGGCGCAAAATCGCGGTCGGCGCTGGGCGAGAGATAGTGCTGCCCGCTCACCGCGCCGTTATCACCAACATCCACTACAACGATCAGGCTGTGGTTCCCGCGGTTCGACTCAAACGCCAGATGCCTGCCGTCCGGCGACCATTGCGGGTCGACTTCTTCGCCGCGCAGTTCGGTCAGTTGGTGCGCCGCCTGCCCGCCGGCCAAGGGCGCCAGCCAGAGATGATGCTTGCCCCCGCTCCACACCGCCCAGCGGCCATCGGGTGAAAGCCGAATGTCTTCGCAATCTTCTGAGTTGCATCCCATATCCCCCAGAAGCCGCTGCTGGCTGTTCCCTGCTTCTGCCTCCACCGCCCAGACTTGCTGCTTCGGCTCCTGAAGCTGGCTGGCCGGATTGGCCACGTTGCCTTCGCGGCTGAGTTCTGAGCCGCGCGCGTAAACAGCAGTCTTGCCGTCAGGCGTCAGGCGGAGCGAAAAAATGTCCTGCCCGTCGTCGCCTTGATAATGCGTCACCTGGCGCGCCTCGAAACCGGGCGCATCCGCCATCCACACATTGCGCTCACCCCGGCTGTTAAACACCCAGGCCATGCGATTCGCTTTTGCCGCCGCCGTCAGGTTGGTGGGAAACGGCGAACTCATCACCTGCTCGATGGTGAACCGCGGCTTCTGGCTGACTACAGGAACGGCCACCGTGACTACCACTGCGAACATCAGGGAAAGTCGTTTCATGGCGGACAATCATAGCAAGGACAGGAAAAGGTGGCAGCCAGGACACGACCGGGAATAAACTCCGTTCTCGGCAGTTCTATCGACATCCCTTTCATCCTTTCTGCTACAGGGCCGCGTTAAGCGGCCCTTCTTCTTTACCCTCGGCCTCGCGAGGAGTTGCCCATGGGAGAATCTCCATCTGATACCCTGCTTAGCGTCATTCCTCCAGGAGCAAAGCCATGCCATCGATGTACAGGCTGTTCCTTGTCTCCGCGCTGTTCCTGCTCGCCCGGCCCCCATTGATGCTCGCCGACGACCGGCCGGCTTCCCGCGAACTTACTCCTGAGACTGTGGTTGTCAGCGTCAAGTACGCGCCCAATCAGCCGCCCATTACGCTCACGCTCCGGCAATTCATGAAGAAGTACAACATTCCCGGGCTCAGCGTGGCCGTCATCGACAACTACAAAATCGCCTGGGCCAAAGGTTTCGGCATGACCGCGCCCGGCGGCACCGATCCGGTAACTCCCGCAACTCTTTTTCAGGCCGGATCAATCTCGAAGCCGGTGGCGGCCACTGGCGCCTTGTGGCTGGTGGAGCAGGGGAAACTGGCGTTGGATGAAGAGGTCAACCAGAAGCTGACCACGTGGAAGGTTCCGGAGAACGAGTTCACGCAGACAGAAAAGGTGACTCTGCGCCGCCTCATGAGCCATACCGCCGGGCTGACCGTGCATGGGTTTCCGGGCTACGCCGTCGGCCAGCCCATCCCTACACTGGTCCAGATCTTCAACGGCGAGAAACCGGCCAACACGGCGCCTATCCGTGTGGACACTGTTCCGGGAACGAAGATGCGCTATTCCGGCGGCGGCGTCACCATTGAGCAACAACTCATGCTCGACGTTACCGGCCAGCCTTTTCCGCAATTCATGCAGGAAGCCGTGCTCACCAAGATCGGCATGACTGACAGCACTTATGAGCAGCCGCTGCCAGCCGCCCGCGCGGCTCACGCCGCCACCGGCACACGCCCCAATTTCCAGCCGGTGGAGGGAAAGTGGCACATCTATCCCGAGATGGCCGCCGCCGGCCTTTGGACCACGCCCACTGACTTGGCCAAGTTTGCTATCGAGATTGCCTTGTCCAAGCACGGCAAAGCCAACCATGTGCTATCGGAGAAGATGACGCGCGAGATGCTCACCGCGGTTCCAGGTCATCCCGGAGATGAGAGTAGCAACGTGGGTCTGGGCTTTTTTCTCAACGAAAAAAATCCCGATCAGTTCGGGCACAACGGCTCGGACGAGGGCTTTCAGTCGTTCCTGACCATGTTTGCCGATTCCGGCAAAGGGCTGGTCATCATGGGCAACGCCGACACCTTCTTCTATATCACCCCGCATATTGTCGATGCCGTGGCCCACGCCTACGGGAAATATGTCCGTGATCCCGCGCCGGCCGACCAGGTGCTGATGCTCATCGAAAACGTTAAAGGCACGCCCGCAGCGCTCGTCTATTACCGGCAGCTCAAGACTGTGCGCCCGCCCGAATACAAACTCGACGAAGGCTCCCTCAATACGCTGGGCTATCACCTGATGCGGCAGAAGAAGCTCGACGAAGCCATCATCGTCTTCAAGCTGAACGTGCACGAGTATCCCAATGCCTGGAATCCCTACGATAGCCTGGGAGAGGCCTACATGAACGCCGGCCAGAAAGATCTGGCGATCCAGAATTACGAGAAGTCGCTGGCGCTGAATCCCAACAACAAGAACGGCGCCGATATGCTCAAGCGGATCAAAGGGCAATAAGAAAAAAAGCGATGGCAGTTCAGCAAGCTACCACGCTGGAGCGCCTCGATCGTTCCGGAAGGTGAAGGTCTTGTCGGATGTGACAACCGTCCTGGCCAGCATCGCCGGACGGCGTTCGAACATGAACATTGCGCCAAAGACTTTCACTTCATCGCCCGGCCTGAGCACAATCTGGTTGTGCTTGAGGAAGGTGGCCGGCGCCAGATGCACCTCAATGGTGTCGTACCCGTTGCTGACGGTGATGTGCGAACCAATGGTTCCGGAGACCGGGCATTGATAGTCTTTGAATTCCCGCACCGTGCCGCGGAACATCACCTGCTGTGCCGGGTTATAGGCCGGGCTGTGGTCAGCCGAAGAAGCGTTCTCCTGTGTCGCCACCAGGCCAGCCAGAAGCAATACGGCCAACAGCACTTTCGTGAGGCTCTTCATGTCCCCTCCTCGCTCTAACTACGCTGAAGGCATCCATGTTTTCGCGCTGTGACCCCAGTCACATCGTTCGCGGATGTTTGAAAAGCCCAGCGCCGCTGCTATACCCTGAAGGTTCGACCTCTTAGTGTCGATCTACTATGAAGACTCAGGTTATTCGCCTTTCTGCTCTTTCCATTCTGCTGTTTCTTTTCTTTGCTGTCGCCGGGGCCCAGGACATTGCGTCATTCGAGAAAAGAATCACCGTCAAAAAACTTCCCAACGGCCTGACCGTGCTGATCATGGAGCGCCCCGAGGCTCCGGTGTTCTCCTTTTACACGCACGTCGACGCCGGCTCCGCCCAGGAGGTAAACGGCATCACCGGTCTGGCCCACATGTTCGAGCACATGGCCTTCAAGGGGACCGACAAAATCGGCACCGCCAACTATCCCGCGGAGAAGGCCGCGCTGGCTCGCGTCGAAACCGCATATGCCGCCTACCAGCATGAGGATGATAAGGAGACGGGGCGCGATCCCAAGAAGGTCGCCGAACTTCAGCAGGCGTGGCAGAAGGCGATTGAAGACGCCGACCAGTACGTCAAGGTCAACGAGTTCGGCGAAATCGTAGAGAGCCAGGGTGGAGTAGGCATGAATGCCTCCACCGATCTTGACGAGACCGTCTACCAGTATTCGTTTCCCGAGAACCGGCTGGAGCTGTGGGCCTATCTGGAATCGGAGCGCTTCCTGCATCCGGTGATGCGCGAGTTTTACAAAGAGCGCGAGGTCGTCACAGAAGAGCGGCGGATGCGCGTGGAGAGTTCCCCCCAGGGCCGCCTTATCGAGCAGTTTCTGGGCGCTGCTTACATCGCCCATCCCTACGGCCGCCCCACCGTTGGCTGGCCTTCTGACCTGCACGCCTTCTCCGCCACGGATGCCATGAACTTCTTTCGCAAATACTACGTGCCGGGAAACATGGTTGTATCGGTCGTGGGCGACGTAAAGGCCGCGCAGGCCATGCCCATCATCGAAAAGTATTTTGGCCGGCTGCCGGCAGCGCCCGTCCCCGAGCCGCTGCGCACCAAGGAGCCGCCACAGCATGACCTGCGCGAGGTCGTGCTCACCGACCGCAGCCAGCCGCTTTATCTTGAGGGCTACCACCGCCCCGACTTCCGCGATCCCGACGACGCCGTCTACGATGTGCTCAGCGATCTTCTGTCCAAGGGACGCACCTCGCGCCTCTACCGTTCGCTGGTGCGTGACAAACAGATTGCTCTTGGCGCCCAGGGAGGCAGCTTCCCGGGAAACAAATATCCCAGCCTGTTCTTCTTCTTCGCCGCGCCCGTTCCCGGCCATACCGCCCGGGAGATGGCCGGGCCTATCCATGAAGAGATCGACAAGCTGAAGAACTCTGACGTCAGCGACGACGAACTCAAGTCAATCAAGAGCCGCGCTAAGGCCGATCTGATCCGCTCTCTGGGCGACGACATGGGACTGGCTACGCAGCTGGCCGATTACCAGGCAGCCTACGGAGACTGGCGCGAGCTATTCCGTCAGATTGACCGCATCGACGCCGTCACCAAGGCTGATATCCGCCGCGTGGCCAACCAAACGTTCGTTGAGACCAACCGGACTGTGGGCGTGATTGAGACCGCGGGTCCTCCAAAGGCCGAGCAGCCGACGGGAGGTGCGCAATGAAGAAGCTTACTCGCAATTCCGCGCGTCTGGGATCAGTACTGTTGCTCGCCTTAGTGCCGCTGGTTGCGGCGCCGCAAGCCACATCGCCTTCGAAGGAATCTGCGCCCAATATCGCGCCGGCAGCCCAACCCAAACCCTCTGCGCCATCGGCCGCTGCCTCGTGGAAGCAGATTCCCATTCCCCCATTGCACCAGTTCAAGCCGCAGGAGCCCCGCCGGGTGGAGCTGCCTAACGGCATGGTGATCTTTCTTCAGGAAGATCACGAGCTGCCGCTGATCAACGGCGCTATCCGCATCCGCGGCGGCTCGCGCGACGAGCCTGCGGAGAAGACCGGGCTGGACCAGGTTTATGGCCAGGTCTGGCGTACCGGGGGCACCAAGACCCGCACCGGCGACCAGCTTGACGATTTTCTGGAATCGCGCGCCGCCATCGTGGAGACCTCGAGCAATCAGGATTCATCCATCCTCAACTGGTCGTCGCTCAAGGAAGATTTCGACCAGGTTTTTCCGGTCATCCTTGACGTTCTCGAGAACCCGGAATTTCGCCAGGAAAAAATCGACCTCGCCAAGCGGCAGATTTCCGGCTTCATTGCCCGCCGCAATGACGATGTTGAGCGTATCGCCCGCCGCGAGGCTACCAAGCTGGTCTACGGCGCGAACAGCCCCTACGCCCGATCCGCCGAGTACTACACCATCGGTGCCATCACGCGCGACGACCTCATCGACTGGCACAAGCGCACCATGGCCCCCAACAATATGATTCTCGGCATGGTCGGCGATTTCGATTCCACGGTGATGGAGGCCAAGCTGCGCAAAGCGTTCTCTGAGCTTCCCAAAGGCCAGGCCTTCGCTTCTCAGCCGATTGCCGTCAACCGTCCGGCGCCGGGGATTTATTTCATCGAAAAGGACGACGTCAATCAGAGCAGCATCAGCCTGGTAGATCTCGGCACCGATCGCCACAATCCCGATTACTACGCCCTCACCGTAATGAACGAACTGTTCGGCGGAGGATTCTCCTCACGCCTGTTCTCCAACATCCGCTCCAAGCAGGGGCTGGCTTACGATGTGGGAGGCGGCGTGGGCTTTGCCTTCGATCATCCCGGCATGCTGGATATCTCGATGGGCACCAAGAGCGCGACCACTGCGGCCGCCATCGATGCCCTGTGGCAGCAGATTCGCGAGCTCATCAAGGGCGGCGTCACCCAGACCGAACTCAAGAAGGCCAAGGATGCCATCCTCAACTCTTTCATCTTCGAGTTTGATTCCAAGGAGAAGGTGCTGGTGGAACGCATGCGCTATGAGTTTTACGGCTACCCGCCGGATTTTCTGGAGCGCTTTCGCGCCGGCATCGAAAAAGTGACGCCGGCGGATGTGGACCGCGTTGCCAAAAAATATCTCCACCCCGACCAGATGTCGGTCCTGGTGGTGGGCAATGCCAAGGACTTTGACCGTAGTCTCTCGACTTTCGGGAAGGTAACGCCGCTCGATATCAGCATCCCCCAGAAGAAGCCGGGGATGTGAAGTTTCTGAAGTCCCGAGCATACCCAAAACAGACGGCTCTGCCTGAATGCAGAGCCGTCTCAGTTCAAAAGCATAGGGTTCCCTCGCTGGCGCTCGGGACTCTAAACAGGTTTCTATTTGCTAACTGCTTCTTTGGCACAGTGCTTTTCGAACGCACGCGCCAGCGCCGAGGCGATGATCTCCGGGCTGCTGCCCTCGATATCGCTGCGCTGCATCATGTAGACCAGCTGGCCGTCACGCAGGATTCCGATGGAAGGCGAAGACGGCGGATATCCGGTGAAATAGCGGCGCGCCGTTTCAGTCGCCTCGCGGTCCTGTCCGGCAAAGACCGTAATCATGCGGTCGGGACGGACGCTGTGATGGATGGCCGCGCGCACTCCGGGGCGCATCTTGCCTGCGGCGCATCCGCAGACGGAATTCACCACCACCATAATGGTGCCCTTCTGGCGAACCGCGTCTTCCACCTCGGCTGCGGTGCGCGCCTCGGCGATTCCCGCCGAGGTCAGCTCCTGGCGCATTGGCGCAATCATCATCTCTGGATACATTCTTTTCCTCCCCCTGTGAGTCTACATACCTGATTTTATCAAAAGGGCACCACCGTTCCCCGACCGGCGACGCATGGGGTAATCTGACAACAACATTGATCATCCAGGAAAACATTCCTCTCGCGCCGCTGACCACCTTCCAGGTAGGCGGACCTGCTCGCTTCTTTGTCGAAGCGCGCAGTGAAAGCGGCGTCAAGGAAGCTGTGTCCATGGCTGCTGAACGCCACTGGCCCCTCTTCGTCCTGGGCGGCGGAAGCAACCTGGTCATCGCCGACTCCGGCTGGCCCGGCCTGGTGCTGAAAATTGCCCTTCACGGTGTGGAGAGCGAGCGTGAAGGCTCGAAGAAGGTCTATTCCTCCAGCGCCGGCGAAAGCTGGGACGACCTGGTAGCGCTCACCGTCCGCGAGAATTGCGCCGGCCTGGAGTGCCTGAGCGGTATTCCCGGGACCGTGGGCGGGACGCCGGTGCAGAATGTGGGCGCCTACGGACAGGAGGTCTCGCAGACCGTCACTCGTGTGCGCGTGCTCGAAATATCCACGGGGAGGATTCGCGAGTTCAACAATGCCGAGTGCGGGTTCTCCTATCGCTCCAGCATCTTCAACGGGTCCCGGCGCGGAGAGTTCATCGTCCTGCAGGTTGACTATCAGGTGAATCCGCAGGGCGCTCCCTACCTTGAGTACGCCGACCTGAAGAAGTTCTTCGCGGACCAATCGGGCCCTCCGACCTTGCAGCAGGTGCGCGACGCGGTGCGCTCTATCCGCCACAGCAAGGCCATGCTTCTGGTCAGCGGCGATGAGGATTGCCGCAGTGCCGGATCATTCTTCAAGAACCCCATCCTTGCGCCTGCCGAAGCCGATCGCGTGCAGGCCCTGGCCGCTTCGCGCGTTCCCGGCAAGATTGTTCCCCGTTATCCCGCGGAAGATGGCATGGTGAAGCTGTCGGCGGCCTGGCTGGTGGAGCAGGCCGGCTTTCACAGAGGTTATGGCCGCGGACGCGTGGGCATCTCCCGCAAACACTCGCTGGCGATTGTGAACCGCGGCGGCGCCTCAGCTGCCGACATCGTCGCGCTCAGGGACGAAGTACAGCGACAGATCCTGAATGTATGGGGAGTGCAGCTCCAAACGGAGCCGGTGTTCGTTGGCTTTGCCAGTCATTGACCTGCGAAGAACCTGCAGGTTCCCTGCTTGGAATACCGCATTTCCATAAATAAAAACATGAAGCGGAGCGCACCTTGGCGACGGGTAATGGGTCAGTGTTGCCACAAGGTTGAGCGTTTCCCGCCGCATCAAAACAAGGCTTCGATTTTGTGGATTCGCTAATGGTAAAAACATAACGGACCACAAAGACGGCGTTTTTGCCTTCGCAATTCGGGCAACGAACTTTCCATCCATTCAGGCTGTCTGTAGCGGCTTGAATCAGGATGGGATGGCCGCTCACAGGCATGATGGCGACAATGTTGCCATCGGGATTCGCCTCCGCCTCCAAAACAACTTCACCCTCGATATGCGCAACGCGGGCCATCTGCGGGTAAACCGGTTCAACGCGGCGAACAATGGTTATCTCCTGCTCTTGAGCAAAGAGGCCGCAACTAAAAACGACGCAGGTAACCAAAATTTTCAGCATTGGAGTTTCTCGAACTTACTCTGAGAACGCTAAAGAAAGAACCTTTTGCGGCCTGTTTTCGAAGCGACGGAACGAAGTACCATCCGAAACCTACCAAAATTCGTACACTAGTTAGATCCCCGACAATGCCGCCAGCCGGGCAGTCTTAGGGATCGCATAGTCTAGAATAAAAAGGGATCTGGTCCAGGGAAAACCCATGCTCATTCGCAAGCCTGACGACATCTCATCATCAGAAATTACTTCGAAATCGACCTACCTGAGCAGGAGGAAGTTCATCAGCGGCGGATTGGCTGCCGGGGCGGCGCTTGCCGGCGGTTTCTATCTGCGCGATGGGGCTACGCACCGCGAGGACAGCCCCGTCCATGCCGACGGTCCCAAGCTGCCTGGAGTGGTGAAAAGCCAGTTCAGCACCACGGAGAAGCCCACTTCTTTTCAGGACATCACCAACTACAACAACTATTACGAATTCAGCACTGACAAATACGAGCCCAACGGGCTCTCCAAAAATTTCCGCACGCGGCCGTGGACGGTGAAGATCGGCGGGCTGGTCAGCAAGCCGCTGACTCTGGACATCGACGACATCATGAAGCTGGCGCCGCTGGAGGAGCGAATCTACCGCCACCGCTGTGTGGAAGGTTGGTCCATGGTGATTCCCTGGGTCGGCTTCCCCTTGAGCGCGCTGATCAATCGCGCCGCACCCCTGGGCAAGGCGAAGTTTGTTGCCTTCGAAACCATCTTCTCCCCCGGCCAGATGCCCAATCAGAATCGCGCAATACTTGAGTGGCCTTACGTCGAGGGCTTGCGGATGGACGAGGCTTTGCACCCTCTCAGCATTCTGGCCGTGGGCATGTACGGCGAGGTGCTGCCCAACGTCGACGGAGCGCCGCTGCGCTCGGTGGTTCCCTGGAAGTATGGTTTCAAGAACACGAAAGCCATCGTCAAGATCAGCTTCACTGACTCCGTGCCCCCCACCACCTGGAATCGCATGGCCCCCGACGAGTACGGCTTCTACTCCAACGTGAATCCCAATAAAGATCATCCTCGCTGGAGCCAGAAGACCGAGCGCAGGATCGGCGACGGCCTGTTCTCCCCGAAGCGCCCTACGCTCATGTTCAACGGCTACGGCGACCAGGTCGCCGGACTCTATGCCGGGATGGATCTGCAGAAATATTATTGATGCCCATGCCATCGCCAAGACTGTTGCGCGTCCTGAAGGTCGTGGCGTTCCTCCTCTGCCTGGGACCGCTCAGCGTTCTGCTGTGGAAGGGCTTCAACCACCAACTGGGAGCCAATCCCGTAGACGTAATCACGCGCACCACAGGAAGGTGGACGCTCACTTTTCTCCTGATCACTCTGAGCGTAACGCCCCTGAGAAAAATCCTTCACCTGCCGTGGCTCATTCGCTTCCGGCGGATGATCGGCTTGTTTGCATTCTTTTACGGAACCTTGCATCTGACGACCTACGTCTGGCTGGATAAGTTCTTTGACGTTTCCGCCATGCTCCACGACATCGCCAAGCGGCGGTTCATTACTGCCGGCATGACTGCCTGGGCGGCGATGCTGCCGCTGGCCCTGACCTCAACCGCGGGGTGGATTCGCCGCATGGGAGGCAAACGGTGGCAGGCTGTGCATCGCCTGATCTATCTCAGCGCCGCGGCGGGCGTGATTCATTTCATCTGGCTGGTCAAGGCGGACCTGCGCCGGCCGCTGACTTACGGAGCGATTTTGACTATCCTGTTGGGCTTTCGCATGCTGGAATGGGCCATTGCCAAAGCACGCCAGCGGACGCCGGCGACGGCCCACGCCGCTTCGCGTCCTGCACAAAACTAAATTTCATCTTGGAACCAAAGAAAAAGCGCATCTCGCGATGCGCTTTTTCGGATTGCTTGGGTTGATTTAGCGGGGGTTGAAATCCAGGCGAATCTTTGTAGGTTGCTCGATCGGCTGCCCGTTGAGGTGTGCGGGTTTGAACTCCCATTGCTTCACCGCGTCAAACGCGGCATCGCGGAAAATAGGCGACCCGCTGATCAGTTGCAGGTTCTTGATTCTCCCCTGTGTGTCCACGGTGCCCTGCACGACCACCGTGCCGCTCAGCATACGCTGCTTGGCAACCAGAGGATAGACCGGCGGTACACGCTTGATCACGGAAATCGGCTGCAAATCCGATTGTGTGATCATGGAAGGCGTAGACGCCGAAACCGGACTGGCCAGAGAAGAAAGGGCTCCTGACGCCGGCGCGTCACCCAGAGCCATTGACGGCGCCGCCTCCGGCACCGCAGCCGCGGTATTATCCTGCGGTCCGGCAATCCTGGAAGGTCGTGCCGACAAGGCTACGGTTTCCTCATGCTTGGGCTGAGGCTCCTCGTGCTTAGCCTGTTGTGGTTCCTCATGTTTGGGTTGTGGCGCAGGCGGAGCACTCTTGGCTGCGCTCTTGTTCGCCTTCTTCCCGCTGTCGTCCGTACTAACCGGCGGCTGCGATACCGAAGCCGCTGGGGCAGTGGCTGCGGCGGAAGACGAGGAAGAACTGTTCGAAGGAGCAAGCGCCGCGGGTTGCGGAGCCACCGCTGCCGGCGCATTCGCCGCCTGCTGGGCGGGTCGCTGCGCGGCGGGTTTGTGCATCAAGAAGTAGGAAAGGCCGCCGACAATCGCCACCACGGCAACCGTGGCAATGCCCAGCATCAGGTTTCTGTTTCCCGACTGAGCCGCAGCCGCATCCAGCGTGCCCAGGTTGATCCGGTAATCTGTTTTCGGCTCGGTTTGTTCCTGGGGAGCTTCGGCTTTCTTTTTCTTTGGTGATGGAGCCTGACCGACTTCCTCCGCAACTGAAACCACGCTGGGTCGAACCGGCTCAACCCTGGGGACGACGGGAAGCTGTGGACGAGGAGCGGGCGCCAGTGCCGCAGGCTTTACCACTACCGGTGCAGGTGTCACTGCTACCGGTGTGCTCAGCGGCTTCACCGGCGCAACCGGTGCCGCGCGCGGCGGCTCCGGAGAAAATCCTTCATCGCGCGCCTTGCGCTCCTTCTGCAGAAGCGCAGCAATCTGGTCGCCCATCGTCTTCAGTACGGCCACGTGGGTAATCGTGAACGCGTGCGCAGTGGGTGCGAACGCGGCCAGCACTCCCACCACTCGACCGTCTTCTTTGATGGGAACCACCACCATGGAGCGAATGCCGAGAGCGCGGATCGCGGCAGTGTCAACGCGGGTATCGGTCTCGGCGTCGTCGCAGCGCAGCTCTTTTCCGCTCTGAATGCATAACCCGGTAAACGTGCCCTGCACACGCAACGAGGTGCCGACCTCGGGAGCGCTGGAACCGCTGCGGGCGCGGCAAACGATCTCATCGGCGCTGCCCTCGCCGAGCGCGATGGCGGTCCCGGACGCGTTGGTGAACGACTGCGCTCGCTGCGCGATGACCGCTAGTTCGTCCGAGGAGCCTCCCCGGAGTCTCGTCTTACTGCCAGCATCGGAAACCTGTGTAGCCATGGTTGCGCCGTCCTGAGAAAGCTTTTCCTGAAAAACTGCCGGCACGTACTCACTACGAACGCGCCCAAAAAACATCTGGAGAATCGACTGCCTGGACTAAATGACTGCGTTTACCCGCTCGCCGGCCTCGGGGATGGGGAACAGCAACAGCTAAGGTTGCAGCGAACGGATAGGGTTACGGCCAAACACGCTTGTTCTTGTCTCCGCCACCGCCCACCGCTACGGGTGTCTGCACGGCAACCGGCCGGGCCGCTTCGGCGGCGTTTCCGCCTTCAAGAATGCGCGCGGCCACCCGCAGGGCCTCAATCTCTGCCTGCAGGCCAGAAATCTGCGCCTGAAAAATGGCGATCTGGTTTTCTTTCTCTTTGATCGCGTCGTATATGTTGGTCATGGTGTCGATTAGCCTCGTGATCAGTACATGTGTTACGGCTGTACCATATTAGCTAGTTGCATCGTCCAATCGTTCAGTGCTTTCCCCTATTGGTGCATGCCGTAAGTCCATGAACTAAAGTAATTTAGGCTCATTCCGAGGGCCAAGGCAGAACCCGCATGACAGGCGAAAACGGCTCTCCCAGACGAGCCCTGCCATGCCTTCGCAAAGGTTCACCCGCCAAAAGCTGGCACGAACCCGAGTTTTCCGTCGTTGGGCCTCGAAAACCAGGCATCTACCCCTCGAATTTGGTACCTCTGGCATATCTCTATGAATTTAAAAACCCTTCTATGATTTTCAAAACTGCCGTAAAGTTGCGAATCGCTCTCCTAAACGCCATAGAAATTTTGAATTCGTCTCAGAAAATAAAAAATAGTCCATTTGTGCCCAAGTAAGCGTATTATGTCGCGCAAATAAAGAGACCTGCTTTACGCAGGCGAGTGTAGGGATTCTGACATTGCAGGAAATTTCGGAATAGATCGGGTCGCGCACGGCGATAGGGCCGTTCAGTAATTACTTTTCATCTTCTGGAAACGAAAAAAGGAGAGTCTATGAGGCGTTTGATACGCTGCTGTATCTGTAGCCTGGCGTGTCTCTTGGCGGTGCATTTGTATGGACAAAGTTCCAGCACCGCAACCATTACGGGCCAGGTTGTTGATTCCCAGGGAGCCGTGATCGCGAATGCCACGGTGACCGCAACCAATGTTGCCACCGGCGTCGGCCGTTCCACCAGGACGACCGGAACGGGCGATTACACCATCCCCAACCTTGTGCCCGGGACCTATAACGTCAAGGTGGAGGCGGCGAAATTTGCTGCCGGTAGTGCCAAAGACGTCGTTCTGAACGTCGGTGATTCCCGCGACTTGAATTTCAAGCTTGGCGTGGCTGGCTCGACGCAGACCGTGGAAGTGACCACCACGGCGCCACTCATCGAAACGACCAAGACTGACGTTTCGACCTCTATTACCAATCTGGATATGGAGCGCCTGCCGACCATAGCCGGGGCAGGCGGCACCGTGAATGATTACGCCCAGCTCGCTCTGACAGCGCCGGGTGTGAAGCAGGATACGAGCGGACTGACCAGCGACATGATTGCTCCGGGATCCATTAATAACCGCGGCAATCTTTATACGATCGACGGCGCCAACATTACTGACCAACTCGTTTCCGGCCGCGACAGTACGGGCGCCTCCGTGGACGAAGTGCAGGAATTCCAGGTTCTCACTAACAATTACAACGCGGAGTACGGGCAGGCCACGGGGCTTGTCATGAACGTGGTAACCAAGTCCGGAACCAACGGGGTTCACGGTGAGGGCCACATGTACTTCCGCGGGCGCAATCTCGCCGCCTCAGATCCCTTCTACAATCTGGGCGAGCTCACTGATCCTCGTTGCCCTGTTGCGGGAGACATCAGTGGCTGCCCGCGTGCGCCGTTCCACCGCAAAGAAGGCGGCTTCACCATCGGTGGTCCCTTCATCAAAGACAAACTATTCTGGTTTACCAGCTACGAGCTCAGCCGTCAGGGACTTCCGTTGACGCTCACGCCGTTCGGGAATCCGCAAACCATCCAACAGCCCGTAAACAACCTGCTTTACTCGGGCAAGGTGGACTACAAGCTGTCAACCAACAACCAGCTCAGTGTGCGTTACGCGGTGGACCGCTTCCGTTCCAGCAACGTCATTGTTCAAACCGGCACCAACGTCACGCCTGACGACCTTACCGCCAGCACCGTGAACAATGCCAGTCTCAACGTCGGCTGGGTTTCTTCGATTACTCCCACCCTCGTCAACGAAGCCCGCTTCGTGTTCTACCGCTTCGTGACTGCAACCTCCGACAACACCAGCGCACCGGGCGTCATCCACGCGGATGGCACGCAGACCGGCGCGGATTTCTGCTGCCCCCAGGGTGGTCTGCAGAAGCGCTATCAGTACATCGACAACCTCACATGGACTCACGGTAAACATACTTGGAAGACCGGGTTCAACGTTAGCTACTACCCGTGGAATTCGCTCTTCCCGCAGTTCCACTTCGGCCAGTACACGGCGAACGGCACTGATACGGCGGCAACGTCGTTTACATTTGCCGTGGGCCCTGGAGAAGTGACTTCCAAGGACAACATTTACGGCTTCTATGTTCAGGACACCTGGAAGCTTACCCGCAAGTTGACGATGAACTACGGCCTGCGCTACGACTGGGAGGCCGGCGCATTCAAAGGTGGAAAAATACATGGGCCCGGCGGGACTTGTTTTCAGGGCAACGGTCTGATTTCGGCTTGCTCGTCTGACAAAAACAATTGGCAGCCTCGTGTGGGCTTCACTTATCAATTGTTCGACAAGACCCTGATCAAGGCCGCATTCGCCGAAACCACCATGCTGGCCTTCAACAACGTGGTGCTGGACTCGTTGAATTTTGACGGCACCACGCTTAACACCATCACTACCAAGAACCCCGCCGTGCTCGCTTTCTTCCCCAACGCTCCGAGCGCAGCTGCTTTGGCCGCGGTGACTCCGCCTCTGGGGTTGCCTCCATTCGGCCGCGTCCGTCCGATCGCTAACAACCTCCGCAATCCGGAAATGCGCATGGTGAACTTCGCCGTTGAGCACCAGTTCACGAATACACTCAAAGGCGGAATCCAATTCATCGGACAGTACGGCTTTGGCCTCTTCGGCGAACGCGACCTGAATGCTCCGCCGGTGATCGCCGATCCTGCCCATCCCGGATTCTTCTATTTTGGCCCCCGGCCTACGTCGAACTTCACTGCCGTACGCACCAACCAGAACTCCCGTACTTCGCACTATAACGGAATGTTGATCAGTGTGGAGAAGAAGTTCTCCAACCACATACAGTTTGTCGCCAGCTATACCTGGGCGCACGCTCTAACCTCGGGCGAAGATTTCTTCGGTCTCTCCGAGCCCGCAGATTACGTGAACATCCGTCCCGAACTCGGACCGGCGTTCAACGACATCCGCCACGCTGCTAATATGGGAGTGGTTTTGGATTCCGGCAGAGTAACCTCAAACCGGTGGATGGGAGGCGCGATCAATCACCTGGGATTGAGCTGGGTTGGCCAGCTTCAGTCCGGCCGGCCTTATCCGCTTTCCACAGGTAGCGCCGGGTTTGCTAACGGCAGGTTCTTTGGAGCCGGTAGCGAAACCCAACAACGGCCAAACATCCTGCCCGACGGCACCATTTCGGTGGCCGGGCTTGCATCGGCTTTTCAGAATAACGCGCTGTTTGGTCCCGGAGCGGTGGCTTCCTGCATCTCCTCCGGCTTCTTCACCGTGGCACAGTGCAGCTCCATTCAGAACACATTCCTTGCCCCTGCAAGCGCCAGCGGCCTCGGTGCTGAAGACGCACTCACTGGCGACATCGTTGATTTCCAGCAGGTCAGCGGGAATGCGGGACGCGACATCGCCAGAGGGTCACCGTTCGTAAAGTTTGATGCTTCTCTGCACAAGGAATTCTCCATGCCCAAGTATGAGAACATCAAGCTGGAGTTGCGGTTTGATGCCTTCAACATTTTCAACCACACCAACTTCATCTCATACAACAGTAATGACGTTCTGACTGCCATGGGGTTGTCGGTCACTACCGATGCCAGTGGCAATATCACCGGTCCGGCATCGGACTTCTTCAGCTGCACAGGATGCCAGAGACCCAACGGAACTTTCGTAGGAGCGGGTGGGAAGGTTCTGCACATCAATGATGTGCAGCACGGAAAGATTAGCTCCAACCTTCTGGCCCCGGTGTTTAACGGATTGGGTGACCCGGCTGCCGATGACGCGCCGCGGAAACTGCAACTCTCATTCCACGTGCGCTTCTAATCAAGCGCTCGTTCAACCGGAGGCAGGCTTTCGAGCCTGCCTCCTTTATTTGTCCTGAACTGTAAATTCGAAGTTGTTGATGGCGGGAACCTGCAAAGGGAAACTGCGGACCGTTCGCTGCCAGACCGCCACCAGGGCGCTGCCAATCAGGATCAGCGCCAGGCACAGTCCGGCCCACATGCCCACTGCTCCGAAACCGGCCTTGAAACAAAGATAAGCGCCCAGAGGCAGCCCGATAATCCAATATCCAATCAGGTTGGCAAACATGGGCGCGCGCGTGTTGCCCGCGCCGCGCAGCGCACCGGTGGCCACCACCTGCAAGCCGTCAAACAACTGAAAGATGGCTGCCACCATCAGCAGGACCGCGCCGGCGTGGATCACCTCCCGCTGCGGCGAGTAGATGCGCGCGATCTGGGGGCCGAAGAGAAAGAGCGTTAGCCCGCAACAGGACATGAAAGTGGCGCCGAACAGCAGCGCCGTCCATCCGGCGCGAGCGGCGCCGCGGCTGTCTTGCGCGCCTATGGCGTGGCCCACTCGAACCGCTGCCGCCGACCCGATCCCCAGCGGCACCATGAAGGTGATGCTGGCTACGTTCAGCGCGATCTGGTGCCCGGCGAGAACCAGCGCTCCAAGTTTGCCGATCAGGAAGGTAGCCAGGGTGAAACCGCCGATCTCCCATAGCATCTGCCCAGCGGCAGGAAGACCCAGGCGCAGCAGTTGGACGATCCGGCTCATCTGCAAGCGCGCCGACGCATGCCACAGCCCGCTCTGCCGCTTGCGATCGTAATAGACCGTGGCCGCCATGAGCGACAGCATCATGTACACCCGGGAAACGCAGGTCGACCAGCCGCTGCCGGTCACCCCCAGCTTCGGCATTCCCAGATGGCCGTAGACGAACACCCAGTTCCCCAACAGGTTGACCAGATTCGCGGAGACCAGCGTGAATACCACCGGCTTCACGATATTCATAGCCTGCAGGTAGCGCCGGAGCACGAAATACATGATCAGCGGCAGCGTGCTCCAGATGAGCGCCTTGAGAAATGGAACGGTCAGAGCGACTAGTCCTGCCGGCAGTCCGAAACGCGGAAACAGCGGCACGCAGGCCAGGATGACCAGCATGATAGCCGGCGCGAGGACCAGCGCCAGGTAACAGGCATTCCATAATTCGCGATGGCACTCCTGAAGTTTGCGGGCCCCGTAGGCCTGGGCAACCAGCGTATCCAAACCCAGCATGATGCCGCTGCCGAAGATCCCGATGGTATAGAAGAGCGTCGTGCCCAGGCTGACAGCCCCAATCGCGGTGGCGCTGTCAGGCAGGCGGCCCACCATCATCGTGTCCACCACTCCCATGCTGACCCAGCCCAGTTCCGTCAGCGCCAACGGGGCGGCCAGGCGCCACATGGGCCGGAATTCCTGCCGAAGATCGCGAAGGGCGGACACATCTTTGATTTAACCACAGGGGATTTAACCACAGGAACGCAGGCGCCGTTCTCCGCCCAGAAGACTCACAAATCCGCGAGTTGACAAGCGCCTTTCGGGGTTAGTACATTTGGACGCGCAATGAGTTACCTGACCCACCGCCATCACCATCATCACCACGCGAACAGCGTGCCGGCGGGGGTCTGGAAGAACTAAGCAGCGCAATCATCCAGAAATTTAGAGCCCGCCGTGATTGGCGGGCTTTTTGCTTTAATGTGTTTCTCGAGTTCTGAAGAGGAAAATATGCAGATCGATTTCGACAAAATGGACGGGCTGGCGCCGGCTATCGTGCAGGAAGACTCCACCGGCGAGGTCCTGATGGTCGGCTTCATGAACGCCGAAGCCTGGGCGCACACTGCCGCCACCGGCTACGTCACTTTCTATTCGCGCACGCGGCAGAAGCTCTGGACGAAGGGGGAGACGTCCGGCAATCGCCTGCGCGTGATCTCCGCCCTGACCGACTGCGATCGCGACACCCTGCTCTTCCGCGTCTTCGTGGAGGGCGATGGCCTGGTCTGCCACACCGGCACGAAATCCTGCTTCACCGAAGCGCTGGCGGTCAAAACCGCGGAGGTCGCGCGATGAAACTCCGCGTCGGAATACCCAAAGGCAGCTTGCAGGAATCGACCGTCGCGTTGTTCAAGCGCGCCGGACTCAACGTGCATACCAGCAGCCGTTCGTATTTCGCGGGCACGGATGATCCCGAGATCGAGTGCATGCTGATCCGCGCCCAGGAGATGGCGCGTTACGTTGACCATGGCGCCATCGAGTGCGGGCTCACAGGCAAAGATTGGGTAGTGGAAAGCGGCCTCGACACGCCGGCGGTGGCTGATCTGATCTACGCCAAGCAGAGCCTGGGTAAAGTCCGCTGGGTGCTGGCAGTCCCCGAGGATTCTGGATTTCAGAAAGCGGAGGACCTGGCGGGCAAAATCATCGCCACCGAACTTGTCAACGTAACGCGCAACTACTTCGCCGCGCGCACGGTCCCTGTGAAAGTAGAGTTCTCCTGGGGCGCCACCGAGGTCAAGCCGCCCATGCTGGCCGACGCCATTGTGGAAATCACAGAAACCGGCAGCTCTCTACGCGCCAACCGCCTGCGCATCATCGACACTGTGATGGAATCGTCCACGCAGCTTATCGTCAATAAAAAGGCGTGGGCCGATCAGGCCAAACGCAACAAGATCGAAAACCTCGCGCTCATGCTGCAGGGCGCTATCTACGCCCAGGGACGCGTAGGCCTGATGCTCAACGTCCGCAAGCTGCAGCTTCCCGGAGTGCTGGCGGTGCTTCCGGCGTTGCAGAAACCCACCATCTCCCAGTTGAGCGATGCGGAATGGGTGGCGGTGAATACAATCGTTGAAGAAAGCACAGCGTGGAGAATCATGCCCCAGCTTAAAGCTGCCGGCGCGGAGGGCATTGTGGAATATCCCTTGAATAAGGTGGTGCTGTGATCCGCGTGTTGAGCGGCCGGAGCGCGGAGCTGCTGGTGCGGAAGCTCGAGAATCGCGGCAACACCAGCCTGGCCCGGGTGGAGGCGATGGTTCGCCGCATCGTCGCAGACGTCCGCAAGAATGGCGATCGCGCGTTGCGTCGTTACGCGGAAAAGTGGGACGGTTTGCGGCCGCGGCAACCGCTGCAAGTTCCGGAAGCGGAGATGGAAGAGGCGTGGAACTCGGTTTCTGACGACTTCAAGCAAGCCTTGAAGGTTGCCGCGGAAAATATCAGGAACTACTGCGACTGGCAGAGGCCGAGATCCTGGCGAAGAGCCTTGGATAACGACTCCGAAGTCAGCCAGATCGTGCGCCCCCTTCGCGCCGCCGGATGCTATGTCCCGGGCGGGCGTTATCCGCTTCCCTCCACCGTGCTCATGACCGTGATTCCCGCGCAGGTTGCCGGCGTGAAGGAGATCCGCGTGGTCTCTCCGCGCCCGGCGATGGAGACTCTCGCGGCTGCGTACTTTCTCGGCGTGCGCGAGTTCTACCGCATCGGCGGAGCCCAGGCGATTGCGGCGCTCGCCTATGGCACCAAGTCTGTGCCTCGGGTCGACAAGATCGTTGGCCCGGGTAATCTGTTTGTAACCGCGGCCAAAAAGATGGTGGCGTTCGACTGCAGCATCGACTTCCTGGCCGGGCCGACAGAAGTCGTGATCGTCAGGAACCTCGGCGATCCGGCGTTTATCGCCTCTGACCTTGTCGCCCAGGCCGAGCACGATCCGGAAGCTTGCTCGATCTTCATCACCGCGTCACCGGAGCTTTCGCAGGCGGTGGCGCGCGAGGTGAAGAGTATGGCAGCCGGGAACCCAACGGCCAAGGCTTCTCTGGCCAAGAATGGGGCCATCCTCATCGCCGACTCGCGCGAACAGGCCATGGATTTCGCCAACCGCATTGCTCCCGAGCACATTACGGTCAGCGAAGGCGATGTGGACCAGATAGAAAACGCGGGATCCATCTTTGTCGGCGACTACTCGCCGCAGGCTGCGGGCGACTACGCCTCGGGGCCCAACCACGTACTGCCCACGGGAGGAGTGGCACGCTTCCGCGGCGGCTTGAGCGTGCTCGACTTTGTGAAGATCATCTCCGTGCAGCGCCTCACGCCGGAGAGCGTGGCCATGATCGGGCCGGCGATCATCACGCTGGCCGAGGCTGAAGGGCTGAAGGCGCACGCGGATTCCATACGCGTGAGGTGCGCGCGTGCTTAAAGTCCGCCAATGCGTAACCCGCATGCAGCCTTACGAGCGCCAGCTTCACAACCTGGTCCCCGATCTGCGCCTGGACATGAACGAGAACACCAGCGGTTGTTCGCCGCGCGTGCTGGCCCGGCTGCACAAGATCAGGTCTACGACCATTGCGCTCTACCCGGATCGCGAGCGCGCGGAGAACCTGTTGGCTAAATTCCTGGCGCGCTCGGCTTCCCAGTTGCTGCTGACCAATGGCGCCGACGAAGCCATTGATCTTCTGTGCCGCGCTTTTCTCGAGCCTGAAGACGAGCTGGTGGTGGTCACGCCAACCTTTTCCATGTATGAAATTTTCGCGGGCGGAGCGGGCGCGAAAGTCGTCAAGATTCCCGCCGGCCCGGACTTCAGCTTCCCTCGTGCCGATGTGCTGGCCGCGATCAATCCGCGTACCCGGATCGTGGTCATCACCAATCCTCACAATCCGAGCGGCGCCGTAGTCAGCGACGATGACATTCTGGCCGTCGCGCGCAACGCCCGCGACGCCGCCGTCCTCGTGGACGAAGCCTATTACGATTTCTACGGCCAGAGCATGATGAACGCCATCGGCTCGGTGCCGAACCTGTTTGTCGCACGGACATTCTCCAAGGCTTATGGGCTGGCAGGTATGAGACTGGGCGTACTCGCCGGGCCCACCCAGCATATCTCGATGATCCGGCGCATGGCGTCGCCATTCAACATCAACGTCTTCGCCGTCGAGTGCATGGAGGAAGCCCTCAACGATCAGCAGTTCGTCAACGACTACGTTTCCCAGGTCAGGGCCACACGCGAATGGTTCCGCGAGCAAGCGCTGGCCATGGGGTTCCAGTGCTGGCCAAGCCAGGCGAACTTTGTGCTGGTCAACCTGGGCGACCACAAGGAAGCGATTCTGCGGCAGATGGACGAGTGGCACATCGCTCTGCGCGACCGCCAGGACTGTCCCGGTTGCGTGCGCATCAGCATCGGCAAGCAGGAAGAGATGGAAGTTTTGCTGATGGCACTGAGAAAAGCGCAGGCGCTCGTGGCCGCGGTGAACAAGGAAAAGGCTGCGCCATGAGGAAAGCCTCGCTGCATCGATCAACCACGGAAACCGACATTCGTCTTGCGCTGACCATTGAGGGATGCGGGCGGTACGAAGTCTCTACCGGCATTCGTTTCCTGGACCACATGCTGGAACTCTTCGCCCGCCACGGCGCGTTCGACCTGAAACTCAAAGCCAAGGGGGACCTGGACGTTGACCAGCACCACACCGTGGAGGACGTTGGCATCGCCCTGGGCGAAGCCTTTCGCTCGGCTCTCGGCGACAAGCGCGGGATCATGCGCGCTGGTTACTTTGTGATGCCGATGGACGAGACGCTGGGCCTGGCGGCGGTGGATTTCAGCGGGCGTTCGGCGGCCATTGTTAATACGCGGGTGCAGACGCGGCTGGTGGGCGACCTGCAGTCCGAGCTGGTGCACGATTTCTTCGACGGCTTTGCCCGCGGCGCTCGCGCCAACGTCCATTTGAAGATTCTCTACGGACGCTCCAACCACCACAAGATCGAAGCCCTGTTCAAAGCCTTCGCTCGCGCTCTGCGCGTGGCCTGCTCGCGCGACAAACAGCTCGCGCGCATGCTGCCCAGCACCAAGGGGCTCCTATGATCGCTATCGTCGACTACGGCGCCGGCAACATCAGCTCGGTCAAGAAGGCTTTTGAGCACCTCGGCGCACAGGTCGAGGTCACGTCTGACGAAAGCGTGATCAACGCAGCCGAAAAAGTCGTTGTTCCCGGCGTAGGCCACTTCAGCCGCTGCGAATCGTTGAATTCCCGGCTGCGCGTCCCAGTGCTCAAGAGCATCGAGCAGGGCAGGCCGTTTCTGGGAATTTGCGTGGGCATGCAATGGCTGTTTGCCGGCAGCACAGAGGCGCCGGGCACTCCCGGGGCGGGGCTCTTTCCCGGCGAGTGCGCCCGCTTCCCTTCCCAGGTCAAATCGCCGCACGTAGGGTGGAACCAGATCGATCTCCGCGGCAGTTCACGTTTGTTGCACGGCGTCGATGACGGCGCGTTCGTTTACTACACTCACTCTTACCGCGCCCCGCTGGTTGCCGGCGCCGTCGCCTCCACCGAATACGGCGGCCAATTTTCGGCCGCGGTAGAACGTGACAACATCTTCGGCGTGCAGTTCCATCCGGAAAAATCGAGCCATGCCGGCCTCAGAATTCTGGAGAACTTTTGTGAGCTCTAAGGGGCTGAGCAAGCGCATCATCGCCTGCCTTGATGTCGATGCCGGGCGAGTGGTGAAGGGGGTGCAGTTTCTCCAGTTGCGCGACGCGGGCGATCCGGCGGAACTGGCTTGCGTCAACGCCGCGGCCGGCGCCGATGAAATTGTCCTGCTCGACATCACGGCTACGTCCGAGGGGCGGCAAACGTTGCTCGAAACGGTACGCCGGGCGGCGCGGCAGATCTTTGTCCCGTTCACGGTGGGTGGTGGAGTGCGGACCTTCGACGACGCGGCGCGCATCTTTGAGGCCGGAGCCGATAAGGTCAGCATCAACTCGGCGGCGATTGCCGATCCCAGCCTGATCACCGAGATTGCGTCGCGTTTCGGCTCGCAGGCGGTAGTGGTCGCAATCGACGCGCGCCGGGACAATCAGTCACCGAGCGAAGCCGAGGTCTTTGTTGCCGGCGGTCGCAAGCCCGCGGGAAAGAAGGCAATGACATGGGCGCGCGAGGCCGAAGAACGTGGCGCGGGCGAGATCCTGCTGACCTCGATGGACCGCGACGGTACGCAGGCGGGCTTCGATTGCGAATTCACGGCCGCGATCGCCGGGGCAGCTTCCATTCCCGTAATCGCCTCGGGCGGAGCCGGCAACGCGCAGCACTTTGTCGACGTCTTCACCGCGGGCAAAGCGGACGCCGCTTTGGCGGCATCCATCTTTCATTTCGGCACGCACGCTGTCGCTGACTTGAAGCAGGCGCTGCTTCGCGCCGGCATTCCCATGAGGTGGCCGTGCTGATCCCTTCCATCGATCTCATGGACGCCAAGATCGTGCAGCTGGTTCAGGGAGAGCGAAAAGCGGTCGAGTCCACCGATTTCGACTACTGGATTGACCGCTTCGCGAGCTTTCCCCTGGTACAGCTCATCGATCTGGACGCGGCGATGGGCAAAGGCAGCAATCGCGAACTGATTGCCGCGATCTGCGGACGACTGCCCTGCCAGGTCGGCGGCGGCGTTCGCAGCATCGATCGCGCGCGCGAACTTCTCTCGGGTGGCGCTCGCCGCGTAATCTTCGGTTCCTCCCTGCTCAAAGACGGCGGGATCGACGCAGCGTTCGCGGAGGAATGTGGACGCGAGCTGGGCGCGCAGCTCCTGACCTTCGCGATCGACTCCCGCGCCGGCAAGGTGGCTATCAAGGGCTGGAGGGAAGACACCAATATCGATCCCTACGCCATGATCCGCGAGCTCCAGGGCTCTTGCGGCGCTTTCCTCTACACGCACATCGACAGCGAGGGCACCATGGCTGGCTTTCCCACCGACATCGCCCGGCGCCTGCGCAGCGCGACGCAAAGGCAGATGATCGTGGCCGGGGGAATACGCTCCAAAGAGGAAGTTGCGGCCCTCGACGCAATAGGAGTGGACGCAGTGGTGGGAATGGCAATCTACACCGGGAAGATGCGGTAGCAGGTCCCCTCTCCGCGCTCAAGTCATTTGCGGCCGTGATACAGCCCGGCGATGCCAAATGTGTAGGGCGACCAGCTTACGTCGCGAAAACCGGCGGCCCGCATGCGGTCGAGCATTTCTTCGGGCGCAGGAAATTTCCGCACTGACGAGGGCAGGTACTCGTACGCGCCGCTTACGCCGGACAACGCCCTGCCAATCCGCGGGAGTATCTTTCGAAAGTAGAATCCGTACAGTTTTCCGAAAGCTCCACCTGGTTCGCCGAAGTCGAGGATGCCGACCTCACCCTGCGGTTTGAGCACGCGAAAAATCTCTCGCAATCCGGCATCGTAGTTGGACAAATTGCGAAAGCCAAAAGCCGAGACCACCAGGTGGATGCTTTCGTTGGAGAAAGGGAGGGAAAGCGCGTCGGCCTCGAGCGGCTGGATTCTCCCGGCGCTGTATTTTTCCACGCCCTGCCGCAGCATGGGACGCGAGAAGTCCAGCGCATAGATCGCCGGCCCCTCGTCGTCCGGATTCTCTTTTGCAGCCAGGGTGCGGAGGGCGAGTGCCATGTCGCCGGTGCCGGAGCAGAGATCGAGCACGCGCGCGTCATTGCGGCCCAGGATGTGACGGAATCTCCGCGCTGTGCGCCGCCACCACAGGCGGTCCACATTCATCGACAGCGCATGATTGAGAAAGTCGTAGCGTGGGGCGATCTCATCGAACATGCGCTGCACGGCCCGGGCGGCGGAGCGCTCGTCGGTGCTGCCGGCGGGACGCGAACCGGGGACGGTATTGCTCTTAGCCGGCTCAGGCATTGTTTCTGATCTGTTCCACAGCATGGCGAATGACGTCAGCCGGCACATCGGCGGCGATTTTGACTTTGCCGATCTTGAGAGGCAGAACGAAGTGTACCGCTCCGGCGACCGTCTTCTTGTCGGCCGCCAGGCGGCTCACGACTTCGTGGGTGGAAGCCCGCACCGCGGGCAACGGTCCATAGGTTCTGACCGCGGAAGAAATCTGCTCTGCGGTTTCCGGCGAGCAGAAACGGCTTTCGGAAGCGATTTCGGCTGCAGCGATCATGCCCCAGGCCACCGCCTCTCCGTGGAGAAAGTATTCGTACGCCGTGGCCGCCTCCAATGCATGGCCGATGGTGTGGCCAAAATTCAGGATGCGGCGCAGGTCGGACTCCTTTTCGTCGGCGGCAACCACCGCCGCTTTTACGCGAACGGAATCGGTAATGATGCGCAGCAGGGCCTTGCGGTCGCGGCCGAGAATCTTGGTCGACTGGCGGGACATAAACGCGAACAATGCCGGGTCGCGGATCACTCCGCATTTGAGCGACTCAAACATTCCTGCGCGCAGCTCGCGGTCGTCGAGCGTGGAGAGCACCTCCGGGTCGACCAAAACCGCCCGAGGTTGATGAAACGCGCCCACCAGGTTTTTGCCGGACTCGAGGTTGACTCCGGTTTTTCCGCCGATGCTGGCGTCGACCTGAGCGAGAAAGGTGGTTGGAACCTGCACCACGGGAATTCCGCGCAGAAAGATGGCCGCCAGGAATCCCGCGCAATCGCCCACCACGCCGCCACCCAACGCCACCACCAACGACTTGCGATCGGCACGCCGTGTTACCATCTGTCCGGCGAGGCGCTCCACCGTCTCCAGGCGCTTGTTGCGCTCGCCGTCGTTCATCTCCAGAGTTTCGCAGCTCAGCCCGGAGTTTTCGAGGGAGGTCTCAAGCGCAGCCCCCCAGTGGCGGCGAACCGTGGGAGACGTGACCACGAATACCCGGCTCTTCGGCGACGGCAGAAGCGGCTTGATGTGGCGTCCGGCCTGCTTGATCAGGCCGCCCGCGATCAAGACGTCATACGGATTCTGTTTGAGCCGGACTCGAATGCGCGTCACGCATGAATCATAAATGAATTGAGAAACGGAGCAATTTGCCAATCAAATACCGCGGTCGCGGGTGACAATATCCTTCCGATTACACGTTCTGAGCCGGGAAACTTTCTCTTCCTCCCTCCCTTTGTTACCATTGCCGCTCCGTGAAAAAGCTGCCGGAAAACGTGGATTTCATCGTGGTTGGCGCAGGTGTCGCCGGGCTGCGCGCAGCCATCACCCTGGCGGAGGCGGGCAAGGTCCTGGTCCTGAGCAAACAGGAGCTCACGGAATCCAACACGCAGTACGCGCAGGGTGGAATCGCGGTGGCGTTGAGCGATGAAGATGAAATCAGCCTGCACCTTCAGGACACTATCAATGCCGGCGACGGCATCGTCAATCAAGATGCGGCGCGCGTACTGGTGGAGGAAGGCCCGGAGCGCATCCAGGAGTTGATCGACTGGGGCACTCAATTTGACCGCCACGGCACCAAGCTGACCTTCACGCGCGAAGCCGCGCACAGCCGCAGCCGCGTGCTGCACGCGCACGGTGACTCCACCGGCCGCGAGATCGGGCGGGCGCTCCATGCCAAGGCAGCAACACTGAAGCACATCACGCTGACGGAGTTCGAGTTCACCGCCGGACTGCACGTGGAGGACGGCCGGGTCCGCGGCGTGGAGCTGATCTCAGGCAAGGGAGAGCGGCATCTGGCCACCAGCAGCGCGGTGTTGCTGGCCACCGGCGGCGCAGGGCAGGTCTACAGCAACACCACGAATCCCGCTGTGGCCACCGGCGACGGAGTGGCCATGGCCTATCGCGCCGGCGCCGCCATCAGCGACATGGAGTTTGTGCAGTTTCATCCCACCGCGCTTTATCTGAAGAAAGCGCCGCGGTTTCTTCTTTCCGAAGCGCTGCGCGGAGAAGGCGCGGTGCTGCGCAACGCCGAGCTCCACCGCTTCATGTCCAAGTACCACGAGATGGGAGAGCTGGCGCCGCGTGATGTTGTGGCGCGCGCCATCGCCCACGAACTCGAGGTGTGCCGCCTGAAGGAGCCCGTGGTCTATCTGGACATGACTCACCTCAAGGAAGATCACATCAAGACGCGATTTCCGCGGATTTACCAGACTTGTTTGCAGCACAACATCGATATCACGGTAGACCTAGTGCCGATCCGCCCCGCGGCGCACTACTTCATGGGCGGCGTGCGGACCGATCTGCACGGACGATCGAGCCTTCCCGGGCTCTATGCGGCCGGGGAGACCGCCTGCACCGGCGTGCACGGCGCCAACCGCCTGGCCAGCAATTCGCTGCTCGAGGGACTGGTTTTCGGGGCCCGCGCAGGACGCACCATGCGCGAAGAGCCGGCCAGCCATCATGGCAAGACGACGCTTTTATCGTCGTCTCCCGCGGGCGATGCCAGTGTTGATGCGGAGCAGTTCATTCGCGAAGTTCAGGAGCTTACCTGGAACAAGGCCGGTATTGTCCGGTCGCGCCAGGGACTCACGGACGCGGTGCATCATCTCATCTCCATGGCCGAGCGCCTGCCCAGCATCTGCTCGCGGCGAAACTGCGAAGCCCGGAATGTGCACACCACAGCGCTGTTAATCGCCCGCTCGGCATTGGCCCGCCTGGAAAGCCGGGGCGCCCACTACCGCACGGACTATCCGGGGCACGACGAAGCGCGGTTCAAGAAACACTCAATCATCGGCGAAAAAGGCGTAAAGTTCGAATAGCCGCGGAGCCCCTTTGACCTTCGCTCGGACGGACCTACACCAAAGCAATGTGGCATTATCTGCCTCGAGTTGATAGCTTCTGTTCATGCTGTGGCTCTTCAGCGCGATGATCTTCTTCCTCGCCGGTCAGCTTGCTCCGGAGTTGACACCGCAAAAGGCGCCGAAGCCGGCTTTGCCAAAGATCCATGAGAATGCCTGCCCTTTTGAGGGTTGCCAGTTTGGCTCCTGGACTGCGCGCGAGCCGGTTCATGTGTTCACCACCTGGAAAGAGGAGCGCAAGCCTCTCCGGCCAGTCCGGAAAGGGGAGCAGGTGACGGCTTTGACCGGCATCGACATTACTTTCGAACCTGCGGAAATTCTTATAACCGCGCCTATACCGGACTATGGTCTTAAGCCCGGCGACACCGTCTATGGCTACATGAATCTGGGCGAAGGCTTCTTCAACGCCTGGTTCAACGGCTACTGGGTGGAGGACTTCGATGGTTCCGGCGTTCAAGCCCCCAACGGTGAAGGCTGCAGCCGCAAATGCAACGCGAAGCTCATCAAACCGGCTCGTTCCGAGTGGTGGGTGAAGATCAAAACCAAAGATGGAACGGTGGGCTGGACCAAGGAGCCCGATAAATTCGACGGACTGGACGCCCTGGCCCTCCGCAGTAATCCCCTCACCACACCAAACAGCAGTCAGGTCATCAACTGACAAGCGAAGCTGTGTTTGCCGCCAACTTCCTTTACACTTCTCTCCATCAAGGATTTGGCTTTGGAGCAAACGCGCACCAAGAGACCGGAAGACTTCCTGCGGGAAGCCGAGGCCGACCAGGATGATTCCCGGAAGGGATACCTCAAAATCTTTCTGGGCTATGCCTCGGGTGTGGGCAAGACGTTCCGCATGCTCGATGAAGCCCGGCGCCGCAGCGAACGCGGCCAGGACGTAGTCATCGGCGCCATCCAGCCGCGGCTCACGCCGGAGATCCGGGCGCTTCTCCAAAAATTGCCGGTCGTGCCCCTTAAGGGAGATACCGGGGGGTCGGCGATCGACCTTCAGGCTTTGCTGCAACGCGCTCCGCAAGTCTGCTTTATCGACGGCCTGGCCTACGACAATCCGCCCGGATCGGCAAACCCCACCCGCTGGCAAGACGTGAGACAGATGGTCGAGGCCGGGATCAAAGTCGTGACCTCGATCAACATTCAATTCATCGACGAGTTGCGCGAGCAGGTGGAGGCAATCACCGGCAAACACGTCACGCAGACCGTGCCCATCTCGTTTGTACGTAGCGCTGACGAAATCGAGATTGTGGACGCGCCCGCGCTTGACGCCTATGAGCGCGCGCCGGAGGAGCAGCCCGCAGACCAGACGCATCAACGCAAGCTGCTGATGCTGCGCGAAATGACCCTGGTCCTGGCCGCGGATGTGGTGGACCGCCAGCTCACCACGTACCTGGACGCTCATGGCGTGCGCCAGCATTTCAGCACGCAGGAGCGCATTCTGGTTTGCCTTACGTCGGACTCCAACGCCCAGGAAATGATCGAGACCGGACAGACGATCGCGCGGCGCTTCTACGGCGATCTGCTGGTGGTGAACGTCGATCAACCCGAGATTTCGTCGGTAGAGCGCGCGGCCCTGGATGAGAAGTTGAGCCGGGCCAGGGAGTCCGGGGCGCGCGTGGAGATTCTGCAAGGCCGCGATCCCATCGATACGATACTCGATTTTGCGAGGACTCGCAGCATTACGCAGATTTTTGTCGGTCACAGCCGGAGCTCAAGGTTCTGGTCTCGCGTGTTCGGAAGCAAGCTGGACAGGCTGGTCCGTCTATCGCGAGGCATGGATGTACGCATTTTTCCCAACATTCGATGAATACCAAGCGGCGCGGGAAATTGAAGATTTTCATGGGCTATGCCGCCGGTGTCGGCAAGACCTACAAGATGCTGGAGGAGGCGCACGAGCTTCTCTCCGAAGGTATTGACGTGGTCGTCGGCTACTTCGAGCCGCACGGCCGCCAGCACACCATTGCCCGCGCCGAAGGGCTGGAGATCATCCCGCGTAAATCGATCGAATACCGCGGAACCTGCTTCGAGGAGATGGATACCGACCGCATCCTGCGACGGCGACCGCAGATCTGCTTCGTGGATGAGTTTCCGCACAGCAACGTTCCCGGCTCGCCGCGGGCGAAACGCTGGGAGGACGTCATGGTCATCCTGGAAGCGGGAATCGACGTTGAGACCACCATGAATATCCAGCACCTGGAAAGCCTCAACGATCAGATCCGGCACATCACCAACATCACCGTCAGGGAGACGATTCCCGACTGGATTGTGCAGAAGGCCGATGAAGTGGTGATGGTCGATCTTACGCCGCGCGCTCTGTTGCACCGACTGGAACGCGGAGTGGTGTACAAGCCGGAGCAGGCGCAGCGCGCTCTGCAGAATTTCTTTCGCGAGCCGGCACTGGTGGCATTGCGTGAGCTGGCGCTGCGCGAAGCGGCCCACGAAGTCGGGCAGCGGCTGACCGGAAGCGAACCCGAGCCGGCGCGCGCTGATTCCGAGCAGACAGCCGAGGCGCATCCAAGAATTCTGGTCTATCTGAGCGCCGACCCGAAGACAGCAATGGCGATCCGTCGAGCCAAGCGCGTGAGCGACTTTTTGGGCGGTCAGTGCCTGGCGGTGGCAGTGCAGCCGGCCGGCGCGGTCGACAAAGTGGCGGCTTCCGCTCGCGAGGCCCTGGAGAAACACATCGCCTTCGCCCGCAACCTGCAAATCGATAGCCGAATGCTGCAGGGCGAAGCTGCTCCGGTGTTGGTCGATTTTGCCCGCCAAAACCGGATCACACAGATATTTGTGGTCCGGCCGCACAGCCGCGCACGATGGCTAGGGCTGATCTCAGCCGACCCGGTGCAGGAAATCATCGCCCTTGCGAAAGATATTCAGATCGTGATCGTCTCCGACCGCGATCCGGTTGCCCGCAGTTGAGTTGCTCTAATTATCGGGATTAACGCTCTCTAATGCGCCAAATCCAGAACAGGCCTGCTCAGAATCTACGAAAGTGGCATAATCTTTGTGACCCGCCTTCCACATTTGGAAGAAACCGCCACCGCGCCTAGTGCGATCTAAGTATCGATATAGGACAAAACACATTATGCGTAAACTAGGGCTCACGCTCCTTGTCATCATTGTTCTGCTTGTGGCCGCCGCACTGATCGTTCCCCGCTTCATTGACGTTAACCAGTACCACGTCAAGATCCAGAATGAACTCGAGAAGCGGTTGGGACGCCAGGTCTCCCTGGGCGAGATGAACCTGAGATTGTTGCCTCCGTCGTTTCAGGTGGCCAGCGTCGAGATCGGCGAAGACAAAACCTTCACTACCGGCCGGCCATTTGCCCAGGCAGAGAAGCTGGCGGTCAGCGTGAAGCTCTGGCCTTTGCTGCGCAAAGAGGTTGAAGTCAACTCGCTCGAGCTGGTTCACCCGCACATCGAGCTGGTTCGCAATGCGCAAGGCGTCTGGAACTTCGCCACGCTGGGACAACAGCCTAAGTCTGAGCCGGCCACCAAGGCGGCGCCGGCACAGCAGCCCGCGCAGCAGGCGCCGGCTCAAGGCAGTTCAGCCGGCCAGCTCACCCTGGCTAACCTGGACATCACCGATGGCCAGGTGGCGATCACCGATTTGCAAAAGCACCAGTCGCGCGCGGTATACGACCACATTGACCTGAGCGTCCGCGACTTTGCTCCTGACCAGCAGTTCTCCTTGAACGTGGCCGCGCACCTGCCCGGCCAGGGCAAGCAGACGGTCGGCCTGGCGGGCAGGGGCGGCCCGATTCAGCAAGCTGATCTGATGAACACGCCGTTCGATGGCGAGCTCAAACTGGACCAGGTTTCTCTCTCGGGGGCACAGAAGTTTCTCAACTCGCAGGCATTGAATGGAATCGACGCGCAGGTTTCCGGCCAGGCCAAAGTAAAAGCTGTCGGGAGCAAGATCGCTTCCAACGGCACCATTCGCCTGGACGATCCGCTGATTCACGGAACCAAGGTGGGATATCCGATCACGCTCGATTATGACGTGGCCGACGATCTTTCCAGCGATGTAATCCAGATCAACAAGGGAAACCTCAAGCTAGGTTCGACTCCCATCACCATCGCCGGGACAGTCAACTCCAAGCCCAACCCTGCGCAAATCGATCTCAAGCTCACGGCGGCGAATGCATCCATAGCTGAAGCGGCGCGGCTGGCCTCGGCGTTTGGCGTGGCCTTCGGCCAGGGCATGGAAGTCAACGGCCAGGTCAACATGAACATTCAGGCCCGCGGCAGCGCCAGCCAGCCGGAGATGAACGGACAGCTCTCTGCCAGCAACCTCAGCATCAGCGGCAAAGATCTTCCGCAACCGGTCAAGGTGAACAGCATCGACCTGGCGTTGACGCCGGACACCATCCGTTCCAACGATTTCACCGCCAGCGAAGGGTCAACCAACGTTACGGCGAACTTCGCTCTGGCGCATTACACGACGGCGAACAGCACCATCACCGCATCTCTCAAGGCTCCGGGAGCAAGGATCGGGGAGCTCCTGAACATTGGCCAGGCGGCAGGCATCGCGGTGCTGAACGGCATGTCCGGCGATGGGACGCTCACGCTCGACGTTCGCGTGCAGGGGCCAACCAAGAATCCTTCGGCGCTGGCCTTCAGCGGAACGGGAAAGATCCAAAACGCGTCGTTGAAGATGCCGTCGTTGACTAAACCGATCCAGGTACGCAACACCGACCTGAATTTCAGCCAGAATGCGGCCTCGCTGCAAAACATCGCGCTCACCCTGGGCCAGACCAATGCCAGCGGGACAGTGACGCTCAAGAATTTCGCCGCGCCACAAGTACAATTTGCGCTGAAGGCCGATAAGGTTGACGTGGCCGAACTGCAGCAAACTTTTGGGGCCGCTCCCGCGCCGCAGAAGCGCGCGAGCGTGCAGCACGACTTCTGGCAGATTATTCCCCGGGCCGAGGCCCAGTCGGCCGCCGGCAAAGGCAATCAGCCCAGCCTGCTGACCACCATGACCGGCGGAGGAACCGTCGAGATCGGCACCATCCAGTACAACGATCTTCTGCTCACCAACGCCCGCACGAACGTCACGCTGGACCACGGGCTGATCAAGATGAATCCGCTGACTGCGGATCTTTATAACGGCAAAGAAACCGGAAGCGTGCAGATCGATATGCGACCGGCGCAGCCGGTGTACGCGGTGAATCTCAAGACCGACCAGGTCGACGCCAACAAACTCATCTCATCGGTCTCCGACCTCAAGCAGACACTTTACGGAATGCTGACGTCCAACGTGAATGCCACGTTCAGCGCGCCTTCGGCCGACGCCATCGCCCGCGGCCTGAATGGGACGCTGAACCTCAATCTGACCAACGGCAAGCTGATGAATCTGGACTTGCTGCACGAACTGGCGTCGGTGGGGAAGTTTCTTGGCAGCGTGGTGCCGTCCGCGCCCAAGGGATTCACCAACATTGCGCAACTATCCGGGACTTTCGACGTCAAGAACGGAGTGGCGCAAACCAACGACCTGAAGGCCGCAATCGATGGCGGCACCATGGCCGCGACCGGCTTGATCAATCTCGCGGATCAATCGCTCAACCTGCACGTGACCGCGGTTCTGAACAAGTCGCTGAGCCAGCAGGTGGGCGGGAACCAGATCGGCGGGTTCATGAACACCGCGCTGGCCAACAACCAGGGAGAGCTGGTGCTGCCGGTGATCGTGACCGGAACCTTCCAGCACCCGATGGTAACTCCCGACCTGCAGCAGGTGGCGCAGATGAAGCTGAAAAACTTGTTACCGACGTCGAAGAATCCGGGGCAATTCACCAGCGGGATAATCAACCGGTTCCTCGGCGGCGGAAACCAGAACCAGCCCGATAGCGGAAGCGGAAAACAGCAAGGCGGCCTCGGCGGCATTCTGGGGACGCTAGGCGGGCAGCAACAGCCGGCGCAACCGCAGCCCAGCCAGCCGGCTTCGGCACCCGGCGCGCCAGCTTCGGGCGCCAACCAGAATCAACAGCAGCCGGCCGCTCAGAGCCCCTTGGGGAATATCCTGAACCAGGTGATGGGGAAAAAGACTCCCCAGCCTTCGCCCAGCCCGCAACAGCAAAATCCTCCGAAGTGAGGTCAAGCAGGATTACTGCAGCGCGTGATTGACCTTGTCATCCCGGCGAATATGACTCGCCGGGGTGATTCATCAAAAAGTAACAGTCCCTTCACAGATTTTAAAAATGGCGCTGCTATCACTAGCAAGGCGGCGCGATGCTCGTCTGCGTCACCGGAATCGACCTGACACGCGCTTCCAGCCCACGCCGCCAATCTTGCCAGGAGGCAGTGAATGCTACAGAACCTACGTGTGCGTATGCTCGCTTTATTCGCTCTGTTGATCTCTTTGGGATTCGTGAACGCCGGCGCGCAGGAAGTCAAGACGGTGTTTGTCATCGCCATGGAAAACCACAACTGGACTCAGCCTGCCAACCAGTTCTCTGGTCCTATCCAGCAGATTTTTCAGAACCCGAACGCGCCGTTCATTAACAGCCTGGTGAATGGCACGGCGACGGCCACGATCAATGGCCACCAGGTCAACATCAGCCAGCAGGTAGCTTATGCCGCGAACTACCACAACGTTCTGGCTACAGCCAGCGGGAGCAATCCCCACATTCATCCGTCTGAGCCCAACTATCTCTGGGCGGAAGCGGGAACGAATTTTGGCGTGTTCAACGACTCCGATCCTTTCTCTCCCCAGGCGAACACCGGAGCGATCCAGAACCAGGACAACCAGTTGCATCTCACGCGCCTGCTGGATCACGCAGGAGTAAGCTGGAAGTCATATCAGGAAGACATCGACCTGGTCCCAGACGGTGCGTCCTTCGACAACATTGTTCGGCCGCAAAATCAGTGGACGGTTCCGATCAAGAGCTTCTCCGGAAACTTTGTGATCGGTACCAACCAGTTCAACGGCTCCACACAGTTCAACTACGCCGTCAAGCACAACCCCATGGCGTTCTTCACCGACAGCAACGGCGGCAATGACACTACGACAGCCAATCCGTTGTCCCATCAGTATGCTCCGCTGCAGCAATTGTTCGTCGACCTGGCCAACAACACAGTGGCGCGATACAACTGGATCACGCCCAACCAGTTCAACGATCAGCACACGGCGCTCGCGAATGGGTTCATGGGTCAGACCGGCGACGCAGCCAACATCCTGCAGGGCGACAACTTCCTGCAGCAGATCATCCCCGTGATCATGGCGTCGCAAGCCTACAGGGACCGCGGCGCGATCATCATCTGGTGGGACGAGTCCGAGCGGGACGGTGTTTCCGGCGACAATCCGGATGACTTGACCCACACGGTTGGCGAAATCGTGATTTCTCCGCTGGCACACCCCAACGAGGGCGGAATGCCCTTTGCCAGTAATGTCTTTCTCACTCATTCCTCCGATGTGCGCACGATGCAGGAAATTTTCCACGCGACGAAACCGCTTTTCCTGGGCGACGCGGTACGCGTGGAGGACCTTTCCAGCCTGTTCCGGGAAGGCGCCATCACAGGCGATGATGATAACGAACAGTAAGGTCAGAAACTAAGAGCCGGTCCAATGCCTGGCTTAAATAACAGGCGGAGATCATTCGATCATTCGATCATTGATCTCCGCGCTATTTTTTGCGTCGTTTCCGGGGCTCAAGGAACCAAGGTAACCTCGCCCCAGCCGGCAAACCTTCCTACAATCAGGTGATGGGACAATACCTGGAGGCCTTGCGGGAATGGATGCACGCCGACGAAGACTGGCAGCCGCTGCCACGCTGGGCGATTGCCGCATGGAGCGTCTTCTTCCTTCTTTTTCTTGTCTACTCGTTCAGCAAGCACGGCGGTTTCCTCTTCATCGATTCGGCGAACCTCGTGGTCCACGAGGGCGGACACCTGCTCTTCGGATGGTTCGGAAGAACGCTGGGACTATGGGGTGGAACGATTCTGCAATGGCTGGTTCCCCTGCTGTTAGCAGCAACGTTCTACCGCCAGCGTCAACCTGCGGGCTTCGTCTTCTGCCTTTTCTTCTTCTTCGAGAACTGGCTTTACACCGCGACCTACATGGCCGACGCTCGCGCCATGGCCCTGCCGCTGGTAACCACAGGCGATCCCGACCTCGTGGAGCACGACTGGAATACGATCTTCACCACCCTGGGGCTTTTGCGCTACGACACCGCGATCGCGACAGCCGTGCGCCTGGGAGGATGGGCGGGAATGATCGGCTCGGTCGTGTGGCTGGTCCTGAGGGGCAGAAACTCCAAGACGCAGGTTGAGCTAGGCCAGCCTCGCATCATGCTCAATGTGAACAAGCCATCCGGCCAGTAACCATCCCTCAAACAGATTTCCCGGTTACATTCCACAAAAGTGAAACGTTCCATGCTGTTTCGCGCACTACTGAACAAGCGGCAGCGAGTGCGGCCACACATCCGTGCCGCCAAGCGCGCCCATTTTTCGCTCGCCAAGCCTGCAGATTGAAGGTCGGCCGTTCGGCGAAGCGCTCGGAGGGTGAAGATATGTTAGACACCGAACTCAAGGAACAACTTGCGAAGCGTGCAGCCAGGCCCCATGGAAAAGGCAACCGCAACCGGCCGGCGCAGGGCGCAGCAGAGAGCACAATTCCGGAGGACCTCTTTCTGAAGGCAGCGCGACAGCGACGCAAACTCTTGCGCTCGCAACGAGGCAATGGCCCCGGTCCGTTACCTCCGGCTCCGCCGGGAGCGCTTAACTGGACGCCGCTGGGGCCATCGTCGCAAGCCTTCAGCTACGCCACAGGAAGTCCGCCGGTCAGCGGGCGCGTGAACGGAATCGCGGTAGGGCCGAGCGGGACACGAGTGTACGCCGGGGCCGCCGACGGCGGCGTGTGGTTCAGCGGCGACAGCGGCGTCACCTGGACTCCGCTCGAAGACCAGGAAGTTTCGCCCAGCTACACCAGCGGATTGGACGCCGACGCGTTGTCTGTGGGCAGCATCGCGGTCCAGTTCGGGGCATCGGCTGCCACGGACATCATCTACGACGCGACCGGCGAGGCGTACCGCGGGATAGGAATTAAAGTCTCGACGCAAGGTGGGGCCCTGGGAACCTGGACGCTGGAGGCCACCAACCTTGCTGGTACCGCGGCTTCCAAGATCGTGATTGATCCGGATAACCCTGCCAAAGCGTTTGCTGCGAACAGCGCGGGGCTATGGCAACGCCCCAGCAACAATTTCACCACCTGGCTTCCGCCGGCGAACACCGCGGTTTTTACAGGCCTCTACGGGGCGTGCGATCTGGTGATTGCGGGAAGCACCGCCACTAACAACAAGAAGTACTATGCGGCGTTTGAAAATGACCGCATCTATGTCAGCACCGACTTCAACACCTGGAGCGTGGTGCCGGGCTTCCCTGCTCTCAATGGCAGCAACTCCTTCGCCATTCGCCTGGCAGCTTCCGAGAGCGATCCCAACACGGTTTATGCACTGGTGGATGACGGTCGACTATTCCGGCTGGTAGCGGGAACATTTCAGCTGGTTCCGGGAATGCCTATGGCGGCGCTCTTCCCGGGTGGTCAGGGAATTGGCGACAGCTTTGTGGCTGTCGACCCCAGCAATCCCAGCACGGTTTACCTCGGCGGCGATCGCACCAACGGCGTGGAGGCGGCGCTGTTCAAAGGAACACTCACCGGCGGCCCGGGCACTTATGCCTTTCCGTTCAACGCAGCCAACACCAACAATCCCGCCAACGATCCCACGTGGATCGGCCTGGGCGTGCATGCGGACATGCACAGCTTTGCCTTTGCCTGGAATGCCGGCCAGACGGCGCACGACCCCAGCAACGTCTGGGTAGGTTGCGACGGCGGCATCTGGAATTCGACCGGCAGCGGCGCCAAGGGAACGTTTGTTTCCCGCAACACCGGCCTGGCTACGCTGCTGTTGCATCACTTCGCGCAGCGTCCGGACATGGATTCCGTGATATTCGGCGGTGGTATGGACAATGGTACGTTCCGCTTATGGTCAGAGCAGGCGGGGCGCCAGGTACAGGGCGGGGACGGCGGAGGAGTGGCCATTGATCCCAACAATCCGTACCAGGTGATGTGCTACGAAAATGGAGCGCTAATCCGCAGCACTGACGGCGGCGTGAACAACTGGTCAAACGCAAACTTTCCGCCCCAGGGCAACAACCAGGAATACAAGAGCGCGGAGTGCCCCATCGCGACCACTCCGCCGGGAAAGGGAGCGACGATTTGCTGCTATGGCACGAATCGCCTGTGGATGACCCCCGACTGGGGCAACAACTGGGTAACGCTGCCCACCAACACCAATCCCTACGCTGGCCCGCCGAATCTTGCGCAGGATGCGCTGGACGGTCCGGTGTACTGGATCGCGGTGGCGTCTCCGGCGCTTATTTTTGTGGCGACCCTGAAGACTGTTTATCGCTACGATCTGTCAGCCGGCAACTGGAGCAAGACGACCATTTCGATGGCGGGACTGCCAGCGAACTATCAGAACTGGGCGATGGCCGTGGATCAGGCGGCGGCGGGCAGCCTCTACCTGGTGCTGCAGGACCACGGCTACGATCACGTCTGGTACAACTCCGGCACGGGCAACGGCAATCCGGGCGCAGGCTGGGTGACGGCGGGGCTGTCGAAGAACACGCTGGACGTTCCGGTGTGGTGCGTAGCGGTGGACCCGGCGAATCCTGCCAACCCCAGCGCGGCCATGCCGCAATATCTCTACATCGGCAGCGACGTGGGAGTGTGGAAGGGCACGCGGACGGCGGCCAACACCTGGAGCTGGTCGATCTTCTCGGCCGGGCTGCCGGAGGCCACCGTGCAGGACCTGGGGATCCATGCGCAGGCCAGGCTTCTGCGCGCAGCGCTGTGGGGACGCGGTGTCTGGGAGATTCCCATCGACGCAGCCAGCACGGCTAACCCGGACATATATCTGCGCGTGAATTACGCCGATGGCGGCCGGCGCCAGGCGTGGGTGGATGGATCGCCCGATCCCACTTCGATCGGCTATAACGTCTATCACTGGATGAGCTGCGACATCAAGGTCTACCGCAGCTCGCTGGGGCCGCCACAATTCATCGGACTGCCTGGCTATGTTGACTTCGCGTTCAACATCGGCGACTGGATTGATTCGACCGCGCACGTTGAGACGGCCGACCAGTCAGGCATGGACCGCATCTTCGTGGAGATCCACAATCGCGGCTACACTCCCTTGGCCGCAAATTCGGTGCGCGTGTGCCTGCTGCTCACCACGGTAGCGGGCGCGGTGCCGCTGCTGCCTGCGGGCTACGCCAACAGCATCAACACCGGCGATATCTCCAACTGGGTGCAGGGCACACCGTGGGTATTTGCCGACCCAACCAAGTACAAGTTCAATGCTGGATCGCTGGACGTGCGCACGCCGCAGGTGGTGGAGTTCGACGTGGATTTCTCGCAACTGGGATTGCCGCCGGGGGACCACGTATGCGCTGCTGCGTTCATCACTACCGTCAACGGACAGGATCAGCTCTCGAGTCCCGGCAATACCAACCTTGATCAGCTGGTCATGCAGGACAAGCACGTAGCCCAGCGCAACCTGCACCTGGTGGCGTCGGGAGTAAAGCCGCTTGCGCCACCGCACCGTTATCCTTACTTCCAGCCGCCGGTCAGCTTTCTGATGGACTTCAACAACGTCGAACGCGAGGAGGTCGTGACCGATTTGGTGTTCCAGCAGACGCAGTTCCCTGGACACTTGTCGTTCATGCTTCCCAAGCTACCGTTCCAGGGAGGCAAGCCGGCGCTGCAGGGGATTGACTTGATCCAGCGGAACCGTCTCGAAACCGCAATCAGCGACCACCTGGCTGACTGGCTGGGCGACGTAGGCGAGGCGCTGGAGCAGGCAGGTGAACGGCTGGAGGCAGCCGCGGCCCGGATGGCGCGGGAAACACGCCCTTCGGAGATTGAGGAAACGCGCAGGAAAAGGATGGCACATCTGGATCACAGCCGCGTCTACGTCGCCAAGCCGGCATCGGTTGCGACCATCGGTGGTCTGCGTTTAGCGCCGGGAGCGCGGATCACCGCAGCCGTGACGGTTCAGGCTCCGCCGGACGCGAAACCGGGAGACCGCTTCCGCTTCGACATCATCCAGAAGTCAGGAGGAAAAATCCTGGGCGGCAGCACGTATGTGTTCGCGGTGACGAAGCCGCGCAAATAGAACCGGCACATAAATCAGGCAAGATCTGATCTGGCCAGCTACGGATGCGGAGAACTTACCCCGCGATCACTGTGTGTGGATGGCCGCCACTTTGCCGCGCAGCACATATTTCTGGATCTTGCCGGTCGCGGTTTTCGGTAGCTCGTTCACAAACATGAAGACGTGCGGCACCTTGAAGTGCGCCATCTTTTCGCGCGCGAAGTCGCGCAGCTCGTCTTCGGTGACGGCAGCGCCGGCTTTGAGGACCACAAACGCCCGCGGGGCTTCGCCCCAGCGCTCGTGGGGGAAGCCGACCACGGCGACTTCCTGGATCGCGGGATGGCGCAGCAGGATACCTTCGACTTCAACCGAGGAAATGTTTTCTCCGCCGCTGATGATGACGTCCTTGAGGCGGTCGCGCACCTCGATGTAGCCATCGGGATGAACCACGGCGGCGTCGCCGGTGAAGAACCAACCGTCGCGAATCACTTTGGCGGTGGCTTCCGGATCCTTGTAGTAGCCCTTCATGATGGCGTTGCCGGAGGCAGCGATCTCGCCCAGGGTAGCGCCATCGTGCGGGACCTCGCGACCGTCTTCGCTGAAGACGCGCAGGTCGCCGGATGTGATGAGCTCGACGCCCTGGCGAGCCTTCACGACACAGCGCTCGCGCAGAGAAAGAGCGGCGTGTTCGGGGCGCGGCTCGCAGACGGAGATGAACGGCGAAGTCTCGGTCAGGCCGTAGACATGGGTCAGCGTCCAGCCGAACTCGCTCTCAATGCGTTCGATGGTCGCGGCCGCGGGCGGAGCGCCGGCGGTGATCACGCGAATTCCCTTGCGCACGCCGCGGCGCATCTCGTCCGGCGCGTTGGCGAGAAAGATCAGCACGGTGGGCGCGGCGCACATGCAGGTGATCTGCTCGCTGTTGATCTTCTCGAACGCGGTCCTGGCTTCGACACGCGGCAGACAGACATGAGTTCCCCCGGCAGCGGTCACCGTCCAGACGAAGGTCCAGCCGTTGGCGTGGAACATGGGGAGCGTCCACAGGTAGCGGTCGGCAGGCGTCATGTGGAAGTGGACCAGCGTACCGACAACATTAATATAGGCGTTGCGGTGAGTGATCATCACACCCTTGGGACGCGAAGTGGTGCCGCTGGTGTAATTGATGGTGGCCATGTCGGTTTCGTGAATGATGGGGCGGGTGAAGGTCGCGGGCGAGGCGGCCAGAATTGATTCGTAATCGAGCCAGCCGTCACGAGCGCCGTCGAGCGCAACATAATGTTCCACCTCAGGCAGTTGCCCGCGGATGCTGTCCACGGCGGCGAGATAGTCAGAGTGAGCGCACACCACGCGCGAGCCGCTGTGCTGAATGAGGTAGGCAAAGTCGTCGGGAGTCAGGCGGAAGTTGACGGGGACGAGCGTGGCCCCGATCTGCAGCACGGAGTAAAACGACTCCAATTGGCCGTGCACGTTGGGGGCGATGTAGGCAACGCGGTCGCCGGGCGCGACTCCCAGCTTCTGCAGCGCGGCCGACCAGCGGTCGCAGCGCTCGAAGAATTGCTCGTAGGTGTAGCGCGAATCGCCGTCGATCACGGCTTCGCGATTCGGATACAGCCGCCGCGCGCGGCGAGCGAATTCAAGCGGAGTCAAAGCGGTTTCCATGAGCCCTCTCCTACCGGACGCGGCCTGATAACAGTCGTTGCTGACAGCGCCGGCCACAACTCAGCACATGCCGGATCGGAACCGAAAGGATCGAAGATCAAGGTCTGGGCGGGAATTATAGCCTTCCTGTACGCCATTGCGGCTGAATTCAACACTTTGGCAACCCAGATCTTCGGCCGCACCAGGGTAACCAGCGGTTAGCTTGCCTGTCTGCCGTCGACATGGGAGAATCGCGTTCATCGGCTTCCCAAAAACAATCCCTCAGAGGGTGCAAACATGTGCCACAGGATCTTGCGCGCCACGCTCCTGCTCTGCCTGGCGGTTTCACTTAGCGGACAAACGGGCGAATGGAAGAAATATAAGAACGTCGAGGGCAACCTGGCTGTTCTCTTTCCTTCAGATCCGCAGGACAGCATTAATAAGAATGACAGCGGCATCCAGTCGCACAACCTGATGGTGCAGACGCAGGCAGGCGTGTACCTGGTGGTGTACACCAGCATGGTCGGGGAACAGCCGGTGAACGACGCAACTTTCCAGGTCTTCAAGACCGCGGCTTTCGCAGAGTTGCCCAAATGCGTGGCGGACGCGGAGACAGCTGCGAATCCGGCCATCCAGGGATTCATTGGCCACAGTTACCGGCTGAACTGCGAAATGCCCAACACAAAGATTGCAGTGGAGGGCAATCTCTACTGGGGCAAGCATTACGCCTACGCCGTTTTGGTGATGTATGCGATTCCCGGCGCGCGTCCCGATGGAGCCGCTAAATTCATGGAGTCGTTTTCGGTGATCGACGAGAAAAAAATCCCGGGACAGTAAGCGGTCTGACATCTCTTCCGGATAGTTTCCATATTTATGGCATTCATGGGATAATGACGTCATGAAAGAGCAATCCGTTCGCACCACGATTGATATCCCGACACCTGTGTATCGCAGGTTGAAAGAGCAGGCTGCCGCCCGTGGCGCTTCTGTCCGTCAATTGGTTCTTGCGGGCGTGCAAGCGATTTTGTTGCACCCACGGCGCCCCCGCCCCAAACGTGTGCGGTTTCCACTCATCGTCTCCAAGGGCCCCAAAGTAAGACTTACAAACAAGCAGATCTATGAACACGTTGAATTTCCTTGATGCCAACGTGTGGCTGGCCCTGTTGTGGGGCAGGCATGTCCATTCCGAAAAGGCAACGTCATGGTTCGAACGGTCAGCCCAGGAGCAGTTTATTTTCTGCCGCTTCACCCAGATTGCGGTTCTCCGGCTTCTCACAACCGAGAAGATCATGGGCAAGGATACAAAAACCATGTCCGAGGCATGGAATCTCTGGGACCGCGTTTGGGCCGATGATCGGGTTCTGTTCCTCCCTGAGCCGGACGATATTGAAAAGGATTTTCGCGCACGCTCGCGGCTGTCGACCCGGTCGCCTAGAGTGTGGGCTGACGCTTACCTTCTATCCTTTGCGTCCGTTGCCGGCCTGAAACTTGTCACCTTCGACAAGGCGCTCGGATCGCAAGCCGAAAACGTGTTGGTAATTACTTAACTGTCCTCTCCTCTCACAAGACTCCGGGGCCGTTTCCGGCCCCGGAGTGATTCACAACGCGAAGTACGTTATTGGACGTTAAGCGCCACGTCATCGATCACAAACGACGTTTGCAGGCTCACGTCCTCGCTGCCCAGGAAACGGATCTTTACCGTCTGCCCCTTGAAGCTGCTCATGTCAAACGAGTGCTGCTGGTAGCCGGCGGCATGGTTGAGGTTGGAGAACGTGCCCAGCGTCGCCAGCACGGTGTTTGCAGTGTTGAGCACCTGAATCTGCAGGGTGTCAAACGCCGTGGTGGTGGTGGTCTCCGCGGTGTCGATGTGCAGCCAGAAGCTCAACGTCGCGGTAGTGATGGTGGACGGGATACTCACCTGCTGGGTGGCGGTATCGGTGTGAGTGGTGCCGTAGCCATCGAGCCATGCGTCCCACGATCCGCTGTGCGGCGGCTCGGCCGACGAGTTGTTGATGACTCCGGCAGTCAGCGTCCAGGGCGCGGTGTTGGTTCCGTTCTCAAAGCCGGGATTGCCGATAAGCTGCTGCGCCGCGGCCGAGCTGATGGACAGCGAGATGGTGGTGGTGTGCGTCAGCGAGCCGGAGACGCCGGTCACAGTGATAGTAGTGGTCCCCACAGTCGCGGTGCTCGAGGCGGTGAAGGTCAGCGAGCTGGTGGAGGTCGTCGGGTTGGTGCCGAACGACGCGGTTACGCCGCTGGGCAGCGCAGAAGTCGAGAGCGTCACCGCTCCGGTGAAGCCGCCGGAATCGGTCACGGTGACGGTGCTGCTGCCGCTGGTTCCCTGCTTCACCGTCAGGCTGGAGGGCGAGGCGGAGAGCGAGAAGTTGGGCGTGGCCACGGCGTTCACGGTGAGCGAGATGGTGGTGGTATGGGTCAGCGAGCCGGAGACGCCGGTGATGGTTACGGTGGAAGTCCCGGTGGTCGCCGTGGAGCTGGCGGTGAAGGCCACCGAGCTGGTCGACGTGGTGGGATTCGTCCCGAAGGTCGCGGTCACGCCCGAAGGCAGCGCGGAAGTCGAGAGCGTTACCGCTCCGGTGAAGCCGCCGGAATCCGTGACGGTGACGGTGCTGCTGGCGCTCGAACCCTGGGTAACGGTCACGCTCGAGGGTGATGCCGACAGCGAGAAGTTGGGCGAAGCCTGCGCTGGAGGCAGCACGCAATTGTTGGCTGAGTTGGAGAACTCGAGCTGGATGACATACGTGGTGCCGTTGGCGGTATAGGAACCCTGCTGGCCGTTGCAGATGTCGCCGATCTCGCCGTTGTTCATGTCATACCAGGCCAGCGGCGGAGCAAACGTGGTGGCGATGCCGACATCGGCGTCGGTAATGGCTTCCGTCAATTCGTGGCTGGTCACGGAGGTGTAGTTGCCGAACACGCTCGAGGTCCCGCATCCGCTAGAGCAGCCGCTGCCGGCCTGCATGTCGGGCAACACGCCGTAAAGCAGGTTCTTGGAGTTGAGCGTGCTCGAGGTGGTGCCGTGATAAGCGCAGAAGCCGCCGGCCACGCAGCTGGAGCTTCCGCCCTGGGTGATGGTCTTCCCCGGCGGGAAGTAGATCATGTACAAGGTGTTGACGTTGCCCGCGGCATCAAGCACCGGCGCGGGAAGGTGTCCGGCATTGATCTGGGCCAGCAGTTCCGCCTGGATGTTGGAATCGTCAATGGTGGAGCCGTTGTTGGCGGCCGAAGGGACAATCTGAAACAGGCCGTCAAAGGTCCCATTCCCCATGACCTGATTCGTGCCGCCGGAGATGTTGGTGTTGTACTGGGTCAACAGGGTGATGTATCCGCTGCTGCTGCCCAGGATATCGCTGAAGAAGTTGCCCATGCTGGGCGTGGAGTTTCCCGCGACTTGCGCGTTGTAAGAGCCGCTGCCGTAGAGCACCTGCACCACGTGGGTGCTGGTGATGATCGGTCCGCCGAAATAAGAAAGATGCGCGCCGGCCGGCGCCGCCTGCCCGATCGGTCCATGAGCATCGCGCCACAGGACCCCGTGCTGCGTGGGATGTGAAGGATGCGGGTGAGCTGCCTGGTCGGGTGAAACCTGGGCGCTGGTGGCCTCGGGGTTAGCCGCCGCATCCTGCGCCACGACGGGCAAGACTGCGATGGTCAGAAACAAGCACAGCAACAACGCGGGCACGCGCAAGAATCGGGACATTTTAGCTCCTTACGTATTCAAATGGAATTTCTCGCCTGCTTTTCTGCGGCAGGCACTTTCGCCTGAATGGAAAAAGCTGCATGAAGACGATTGTTGTATTCACAATGTCCGAGCAAAGGCAACATCGCGCGTGGATCTCTTTGTACGTCGAGCAGAACGTACCGGGTTTGTTTTCTTGTCAGCGGTTGATCGAGCAAAAAACTTGGGGACTAAAGCAAAGTAGCTTGCGGATTCCCTACCATCCGAAATCGACTGCGCTAGATGGTACTCGAACAGCAGAGACTCTGGAATTGTATTTTGCTTGCTCAGCAGAAATTGCTATTTTTTCCCAGAATGGGAATTCAGTTTTAGAAATTCTAACTTTGCGTTGCGACGCGAAACGCTCGTACTTGAGCCGGCAACGTTCGCGACCAGATACGAAAATTTTATCTTCGACCCGCCTTTAGTTGCGTGGTATGCTTCGCGGCACAATCTCACCGCAACAAAAAGCTGAAGAGAGGTTCCCATGAAGACCAGGGTCCTCGCGCTATCTGTCTTGCTTGTGTTCTTTGCGCCCGCGGTCCACGGCGGGAAAGCGACAAGCTGCCCGTACACGACTTTGGGCTCGTGCCCGCAGATCGGGTGTGCCAAGCCCAACACGCCTCTGGCAGCGACCAACACGTTAAAGCGAACCACCGCTATCAACGGCAGTCCCGCGGCGATCGGCTTCCCCGATCTCCAGACCCTGCAGAACGACGTTGACAGCCAATTTCCCGTTACGGTTCAGGGCACAAGCATCAGCAGCCCGCGGAACATGACGGGAGCTGCGCGCAAAATCATTCTGTCCGGCTTGAAGACAAAATCGGGCAAGTTCAGCGAAGGCGATTACGTGGAGCTGTCGGGCTTCATCGCATCCACGAAATTGCCGCCGCATCCCAACACCGGAGAGTCGGTGAACTGCGGACTCAAGGACCCGCCGAGCAACGACTTTCATATCAACATCACGCCCACCAAAAACAGCGAAGAGGGCAAAGGCGTAGTGGTGGAGATGATTCCTCAAGATCCGCACCGCAAAGCCGGCTGGGACCTGAACAAGCTGGTCGCCATCCAGCAGAAGCAGTTGCCGGTGAAGATCCGCGGCCGGCTGTTTTTTGACAATGAACATGTGCCGAACCCGGACGGAACCGTGGGCAGCAACCCGCGGCGATTCTCCGTCTTCGAAATCCACCCGCTGGAGACCTTCCTGGTATGCCCTTCAGGAAGCTGTTCTCAGGCTTCGGACTGGAAACCCCTGGAGACCTGGGTCCCCTGAAATCAAAAGCAAGAAGGAGCCACAACAATGAAAGCGCAACGTTGGCTATGGGTGTCACTCCTGATCGGTTGCTCAGTCGCGGCGCAGGCGCAGCGGGCGGACGGGATCTACAGCATTAAGTGCATGGTGCAGATGGTCGACGCGCCGGACGGGACCAGGAAAGCAGATTGCACGAACCATCCACGGGAAAATGGGGTGATCGGCATCAAGGGCAAGATTGCCTTTGATGTGGTGACGACCCATGAACTCATGGACCAGGAGGGCGCCCCGGAGGTGACCGACCTGATCCTGTTCATCGACGGCCAGGCGCTGCCGGGAACGTATCCGGTGGTGGAATCGACCACCACCGAGAAGCTGCCCCCGGGCTCAGGCATCATCGAGGAGGGCGGCCAGGAGCCGGATTCGGTGGTGACCTATCGCGTGACGTTTACCATCAATCGCGACCTGACCAGCGATAAGGGCCGAGAGAACTGGACGAAATTGCTGAGCGGACTGGGAAAGAACCGGAAGCTGGTCGCGGTGAGCCTGGGACTGATCAATGGACCGCCGCTGCCTTCCACGTATAAGGCGGAATTCGTTCGCATCAAGGCTAAGGGCCTGATCGTATTCCTCGTGGTTGCAGTGGTGCTGGCAATCGGATTTCTAGGAATTGCCGCGCGCAGCGGAGCGCTGCGCGATAAAGAGCCTTCGCCGCCGGGCGCGGCAGCCATCGCTCCCACGGCGCGCGCTTACAGCCTGTCGCGCACGCAGATTGCGCTCTGGACGCTTTTGGTGGTGTACGCCTATCTCTTTATCTGGTTCATCACCGGCGAATACAACACGGTGATACCGGGCACGATCCTGGCGATCCTGGGTATTTCGGCAGGCACCTACGGTACCGCCGCCGCCATCGACAAGCAGAAAGTAGCCGACCAGCACACGACAGTCGCACGCTCCGAGAGCCTTACCAGCGATCTTTTTGTCGGCGCCGACGGTGCCGACCTGCACCGGGTGCAGTTTGGGCTGTGGAGCGTAGTGCTGATGATCGTATTCGTAGTTACCGTGTATCGAACGCTGGCTATGCCGGCTTTCGATAACAGCCTGCTCGGCCTGATGGGCATCAGTTCGGCCGCGTACGCGGGAATGAAGATTCCGGAAAAGAAACAGTAAGGACAATCGGGTGATCCGGTGATCCGGTGATCCGGTGATCCGGTGAAGTAAAAACTGTTTGATCCGCGAATTTCAACGCGAACTCGATGGCTCCATTTCCTCGATGCCTCGGCACCCTCCGTGATTAAACGTTTTTGCGTGGCTGAGAGCTGGCTGCTGGGTCCAGAATGCTGGCCAGAAGGCGCGGGTGAATGTTGCCGCCGGTAAGCACCGTGGCCAGGCGGTCCCCGGCAATCTTGTGCACGGCGATGGCGGCCAGGCCGGCGGCGCCGGAAGGCTCCAGGATCAGGCCTAGAGTGGAAGCGGCCAACTTCATGGCGTCGATGAGCGCCCGGTCGTCGACGAGCACCATGTCGTCGACCAGCTTTCTGATTCGCGCCACGGACTTGGCGATGGGTGTGCGCGTGGCAATGCCGTCGGCAATGGTGTCGGTGGATGGCGCGGTGATGACCCGGCCTTGCCGCCAGCTTTCCAGCATCGCCGGAGAGCCGGTGGGGCATACGCCGACGATCCTGGCCGCGGCGAATGCTCTTTGATCCATGCGGCCATGCCGGTGATCAGGGCGCCGTCGCCCAGGGGTATGACAACCGCGTCGAACTCGCCGGCTTTGAGCAGCTCGATGGAGATGGTCCCGGCGCCCTCGCTGATGCCGTCGTCTTCGCCATCTTCAATGAAGACACATTCCGCGCGCTGGGCAGCGTGGCGGCGGGCGTGCTCTTTGGCGTCTTCAAAGTCCTTGCCGGCGGTGATCACGGTAGCGCCCAGCGATCGCATTCTGGCCACCTTGGCCGGGTTGGCGTCATGCGCGACAAAGACTTCAACGGCGATGCCGCGCCTGCGCCCGGAATAGGCCATGGCCTGGCCGAAGTTTCCCGCCGAGGCGCAGACGATCTTCTGTTTCGGGTTGAGCGAATGAGCGAAGAAATCAGAGCCTCGGCCTTTGAAGCTGCGAATGGGGTTCAGCGTTTCCACCTTTACCAGAACGCGATGGCCAAGCGCGGCGGAGAGGGTGTCGTCGACGAATTGCGGGGTGTTGAGGAAGACGGGATCGATCAGGGAGGCGGCGCGTTCGATGTTGGCCAGGTTGAGATCGGTGGCGGTCATGGTGGTCTCATGAAGTATACCGGGGGTGAGTCAAGACAAATCCACCAAAGAGGCACAGAGGCACGGAGAGAATTTGCAGATGAAAAACAATTCGCGCGGTTCAGGAGCTTGCAGGAATAAAACACCTTTGAACGAGATCAATTAAAAGGACGCTCATCGCCGCAGTTCGTTGTGGCTCATAGACCCAGGGCCTGGACTTGCTCCTCGGTTTCGTAGCCGAGCCAGTGCGCAACCTCATGCCAGACCACCCGTTTCACTTCGGCCCGCAAGTCTCCTTTGGAAGAGCGCAGAATGGGGCCGCGAAAAACAAATATAAGGTCAGGGGCATACTTCACCTGGGCGTATGAGCGTTTCGTCCTGAAGGTGCCGCTGTAGAGTCCTAGTAACTCAGTTCCACTGCGCCATTTCTCTCTGGTCGATATGTCCGCCAATACCTCGGCAGGAGGCTCGTCAACAACTTGAATGCCGGGGAAATCCGGCAGGTCCCGGACCTTCCTGGGCAGGGTGCTGTAGGCCCACTCGACAATCTCCTCAAAGCTCTTGGGATCTGTGGCGTCAGCCATGAGGCCAACTTTACCACCGGCAGGAAAGGGGACGGCCTGAACTGCGTCTTCAGAATGTGAAAACGTACAGGGCGGTGGACGGTTCAGCTCGCAAGGTCCTATGGTTCACTAGAATTGTGCAGTTCAGCGGTCGCCTTTTCTGTTTAGCCCCAGTTCTGTTTAGCCCCTGCGGTTCCTGATCGACAGTTGAGGTGACGCTCATCACAGCCATGTGTGGGAAAGTGGCGGGAAAATATAAGAGTAGATATAGGAAGTTACGTCTGCGCATTTCGGATCCTTGAGAGGGGCCAATCATGACATTCGCGGCAGCAACGAAGGAACTCAGGCAATTCGATCCCAAGACATTTCTCACGGTCATCAACGGCGGCCGGAAGGTAGTAACTTTTTCCAAGCGGCAGACGATCTTCCTTCAGGGCGACCCGTCCGACGCTGTCTTTTATATACAGAAAGGAAAGGTACAGCTTACCGTCCTGTCGACGGCCGGGAAAGAAGCCACGATAGGCATTCTGAAGGAAGGCGATTTCTTTGGAGAAGCCTGCCTTACCGGGCAACCTTTGCGCCTGTGCTCAGCAACCGCGCTGACGGATTGCGCTGTGATGCGAATCGCAAAGACGACCATGATGGAAGTACTTCACGAGGAACACGCCTTGTCCGATATATTCGTGGCATATTTGTTGACCCGGAACATCCGATACGAAGCCGATTTGGTTGATCAGCTTTTCAATTCCAGTGAGAAAAGACTGGCCCGGCTGTTGCTAATGCTGGCCCACTTCGGCAAGGAAGGCGTGCCCGAGACTGTAATCCCCAAGATCAGTCAGGAAACGCTCGCCCAGATGATAGGCACGACCCGGGCGCGGGTCAATTTTTTTATGAATAGATTCAGGAAGCTAGGCTTCATCGACTATGACGGCGGGAATGCGTTGCAAGTTCATAGTTCACTTCTAAATGTCGTTCTCAACGACTAAGTCCTGCTCCATGTTCTGCGAGAAGAGGTTTGCGCGGGTTTTGCGGGAATGGGAGGTAGTGGTACAGTCTGACTCCTAGCCCCTCTCGCTTTGGCAACCGGAATGTGCAATCATCGGTTCATGCCAATTAAGAAAAAAGTCAGATATCAAAAAGCTGCGACTCAGCGCGTCAGAGCTGCCGCGTTGAAAGCCAATGCTGCCAAGCCCCCAAGAAGACGACCCGCCGGGAAGACGTGAACCAAGCCGCTGCGCGGATCGTCAGAGAAGCTACCGTGAATTAGGATTACGCGCCGCTCGCGTTGCGTTATAGCCAGCGAGAGCGTAAACAAGCCCTTGGATTCCCGCCTTGGCAGACGCATTGATGATGACGTGGGCTTGCTTTGCTGTTTTCTTTTGGTGGATGGTTAACTTGCCATCTGCCTCTGCCGCAGTAATCGCCTTACAGATGTCGATTAAAAGGGTAACGTCAAACCCGTACACCCTTACCCCTGCACCCGAGACCGCCCCTCCCGAGACCGCCCCTGGCGCTTGAAAAATAACGGGTTGCGTCAGTTTTTCCCTAAGTTCGAGACCGATGTACGGAGCGACCTTTGCACCGCTTTAGCGGCGGAACAGGATTGCATTGACGATCTGTCCTCTGCGGCGGGATTTGGCGGTTTGACTTGTGCGGAGCTGGAGGAAGCCAAGAAGTCCGTCGCCAGCCATCATCAGTGATTGAAGAACGCACATAGCCAGGGCATTCCTCTCTGTGGAAGCTACACGTAGTCCGAGACGTGCCGGGGTAAAGTCTGGGGCAAACGCCCTGCATCGGCATGGCAGAGGACACATTCTCGGGGTCCTTCGACTGCGCGCCGGTCAGCATCGAAAGGCGACAGATTATCGATGCGCTCCGCTCAGGATGGCAGAAGGGGAATTCATGGTGGCGCCGCAATGTGAAAAGCTGGCGGGAACACCGGCGGGGGCGCCGGTGCCACACGATTCCCGATCCGACTGAAAAACCCAGTGTTAGCTGCCGTGGACGGAATGGACGGAGTGGACGTGGCTGGACGGAGTGGACGGCGGAATTTCTGCGATTTTTCACCGATTTCGCTTGACCTATGGCGGGCCGCTTAGCGACTCGCCGATGGCGGTGGCGCCGAACAACGAAATGGGAGTGGTGTTCCTGTTTGGCGCGCTGGTGCGGAAGCTGGGATTTGTGGTGCTGAAGCTACAGCCGAAGGATTATCCGGACTGCGAGGCGCTACGCGAGGTGGTTCCCCATCGCTGGCAGCGGGTAAGGATTGAGTTTGAATTTGAGAGCCGGAACTTTCTGGCGCATGGCCACGATCCGGCAGCGTGCGACCTGATCGTGTGCTGGGAGCATAACTGGGAAGGATGCGGGCTGGCGGTGCTGGAGCTGAGGGGGCAGATTGGGTGAAGGAATTTAGTAGTTTGGCAATTTGGTAATTCGGCAAACTGGGAAATTTGGATCGCCGTCATCGGAAGGCCAACGAAAAAGCGTAAGTACTCACGAAAACTCACTGCTGCGATATGTGAGGGGATGACGTCCTCGGGATCTCTCCACTCGCATAGCTCGGTCGTTGTTATAGACGAGATGCCAAGTAATGGTGGGCACAAGTCGAGGGATCGGATCACCGCTTGCTCACGCTACGGTTCTCTTCAACTGGCCGCAGGCGGCGTAGATGTCGCGGCCGCGGGGACGGCGCACAAACGCAGGGATTCCGGCCTGAGTGAGGATCTGCTGAAAGCCGTGCACCGAGTTCCCTTCCGGAGTCTGAAAGTCGATGCCGGGACCGGGATTGAGCGCGATCAGGTTGACTTTGCAGCGGATGCCGCGCACCAGCTCCACCACTTCGCGGGCGTGCGCCGGCTGGTCATTGACCCCGGCCAGCAGGACGTACTCAAAGGTGATGCGTTCGCGGTTGCGCAAAGGAAAGCTGCGGGCGGCGTGCATCAGGGCTTCCAGGTTCCATTTGCGGTTGATGGGCATGATGCGGGCGCGCAGTTCGTCATCGGGGGCGTTGAGCGAGATGGCCAGCTTGGGGCGAACGGCGGCGTCCTCTTGCCCGAAGTCGGCGATGCGGGGCACGATGCCCGAGGTGGAGACAGTCATGCGCGACGCGGGAATGCCCACGCCCGCAGGCGGTGCGGCGGCGCCGACTTCCCTGCTCTCGGCGTCGCCATGATTGCCGGCCAGCAGGCGCACGGCTTTCATGAACGGCTGGTAATTAAGGAAGGGTTCGCCCATGCCCATGAAGACGATGTTGACGCGCTGGCGCTCCAGGTCGACGCCGCGGTCGTTGAGCACGGCGATGACCTGGCCGACGATCTCGCCGGCGGTGAGGTTGCGCTTTACGCCCAGTTGCGCGGTAAGGCAGAACTGGCAGTTCACGGCGCAGCCTACCTGGCTGGAGACGCAGATGGTGGCGCGCGACCACTCGGACTCGCCGGCCTCAGAGCCGTCGCCGGATTCGCCGCCGTCGCCTTCGGGCATCCACACGGTCTCGACCGTCTCGCCTTCGGCCATGGCGATCGGGTAGCGGATGGTGCCGTCGGTGGATTCGAAGCGGCGGTCGATCCGCGGCTGGCCGATCTCCACGCCCTGTTCCTTGAGCGCGGCGCGGAAGGACTTGGGAAGCGTGGAAATGGCATCAAGCGAGGCCAGGCGCTGGCGATAGATGGCTTCAAAGAGCTGGCGGGCGCGGTACTCGGGCTGGCTGTGGGCCAGAACCAGTTGGGTAAGCTCCTGGAAATCAAGGCCCAACAGCGCGGTTTGGACGATCTCGGCGGGCATGCTCAGTGATTATTTTAAACGTCGGAGGACGCTTAACCACAATGGAAACGAAGGAGCACGAAGGAGGGCTGGCGAGAGTTTCCATCCCAAAGCAAACCTTTCGTGGCTCTAATGGTGGCCTTTGTGGTTAAAACCCCCAAAATGTCATATCCAGCAATTCAGGAATCGCTAATCTGATGAAAATAAAAGACAAACTTTGCCGGAGCGACCATTCATACCGTGTAAGAATCAAATCTGGAAACTAATGCCCGAAACAGCGACGCAAAAGCGCAACGAGAGAGAGCCCAGAAACATACACCGTGAGGTTATCCCCAACGGCCTGATCGTGCTGAGCGAAGAGATGTCGCACATCCGGTCGGTGGCGATCGGCCTGTGGATGAAGACAGGATCGCGCGACGAGCAGCCCGCGGTCAACGGGATCTCGCATTTCATCGAGCACATGGTGTTCAAGGGCACCAAGACGCGGTCGGCCCACGACATTGCCAAGCAGGTGGATTCCATCGGCGGCAACATGGACGCCTTCACCAGCAAAGAGACCATCTGCTTCAACATCAAGGTGCTGGATGACCACTTGCCCATCGCGGTGGATATCCTGAGCGACCTGGTGCTCAACCCCACGTTCACGGTGAAGGACATCACACGGGAAAAGGGAGTGATCCTGGAAGAGATCAAGATGGATGAGGACAATCCCGATTACCTGGTGCATGAGATCTTCACCCAGAATTTCTGGAAAGACCATCCGCTGGGCAAGCCGATCCTGGGCACCAAGGATACCGTGCGTTCGTTTGACCAGGAGCGCGTGCTGGACTTTTACCACCAGTGTTTTGCGCCTAACAACATGATCATCTCGGCGGCGGGCAATCTCAGCCACAAGCAGTTCGTGGATCTGATCAAGGAGCGCTTTGCGCCGCTGGTGGCCGTGCCCAACGGGCATCGCGATCCGGCGCCGGTGGTGACCCCGCGCATCGTCACGCGCAATAAGAAGTCGCTGGAGCAGGTACAGCTGTGCATGGGAGTGCCCTCGCATCCTATCTCCTACGAGAAGCGTTTTGTCTCCTACATCCTGAATACCGTGCTGGGCGGAGGCATGAGTTCGCGGCTGTTCCAGAAGATCCGCGAAGAAGCCGGGCTGGTGTATTCCATCTACAGCGACCTGAATCCTTATCGCGACACCGGATGCATGACCGTGGGCGCGGGGACTTCGCTGGAGTCGACGCGCAAGGTGGTGGACTCGGTGCTGGCGGAGTTTCGCGAGCTGAAGTCCCAGAATCTTCCCGCCGAAGAGCTGCGCCGCGCCAAAGATCAGCTCAAGGGCAGCCTGATGCTGAGCCTGGAATCGAGCACGTCGAGGATGTCAAACCTGGCCCGCCAGCAGATGTACTTTGAGCGCTTCTTCAGCCTGGATGAAACCATTCAGCAGATTGAGGCGGTAACTGCAGATGAAGTGCGGGAGATGGCCGGCGAACTGTTCGATCCGGAAAAGATCGCCATCACCGTGCTGGGAAATCTGGATGGATTCAAGCTGGGCAGAGAGAATTTAGTTTGTTGATGTAGAGACAGTAGTCGCGTCTCTACGTTTTTGGCCATATCGGCAAGACCAAGAGTTCACCCGCCAACGCAGTCTTGCCTTGGAAGCGTCACCGTTCGGTGACGCCTTCCAGCATCGCGAAGAAACCAGGAAACGAAATCTTGACTGAGTCCGCTCCGTGAATCACACTCTCACCTTCGGCGCGCAGTGCGGCCACGGCAAAGGCCATGGCGATGCGATGATCATGGCCCGAATCGATCTCGGCGCCGTGCAGCCGCTGGCCGCCGGGAATGCGCAACCCGTCCTCGCGCTCTTCGCATTTGGCGCCCATCGCGCGCAGGTTGCGTGCGACCAGGGCGATGCGGTCGGACTCCTTGACGCGCAGCTCGCGGGCGTCGCGAATCTCAATGCCGTCGCGGGTGTAGGGCGCGATAGCGGCAAGCACAGGAAGTTCGTCGATGAGCGCTACAGACTGCGCTCCTGCAATGGTGATCCCCGTCAGCTTGCCGTGTTCGACCTTCACCGTGCCCACCAGCTCGCCGTGATGCTCTTCCAGGTTGATGACCGAGATGCGCGCCCCGAGAAGCTTGAGCACATCGAGCAGGCCGGCGCGCGTGGGATTGAGCAGCAGATGCTCGATCACCAGGTTGGAATCGGGAAACAACGCGGCGGCGCACAGAAAGAATGCGGCGGAGGAGATGTCGCCGGGAACAGCGGCCTCGATGGCGTGCAGCTTTTGCCCGCCGCGAATGCTGACGCGGTTGCGCCGGCGCGAGAGCTCGGCGCCGAAAGCATGCAGCGCCTGCTCGGAGTGATCGCGAGTGCGGTGCGGCTCCTCAACCGAGGTCTCGCCATGGGCAAACATCCCGGCAAACAGCACCGCCGATTTCACCTGCGCGCTGGCCACCGGCATCACGTAGTCGATAGCGCGCAAGTTTCCGCCGTGGATCTCAAGCGGCGGACGATCGTTCGCGGCCGCGCTGATGCGAGCTCCCATCTGTCGCAGCGGCGTCATCACACGCGCCATGGGACGCCGGCTGAGCGATTCGTCGCCATGCATTCGACAAGTGAAGTCGTGGCCGGCGAGTATGCCGGCCAGCATGCGCATGGTGGATCCGGAGTTGCCGCAGTCCAGGCGGCTCGAGGGCGCCGGCGCAGAGAGTCGCGCCCGTCCCTCAATTTCCACGCTGGCTTGCTGAGTCGCGCTGCCTTGGTTCTTGCTGTCCGGTGTCCGAATCACGCTTCCCAGCTGGCGCAGGCAAGTCAGAGTGCTGGCGCAGTCGGCGCCGTCGGAAAAGTTGGCCAGCCGCGTGGTTCCCTCGGCCAGCGCGCCCAGCATGGCGTAGCGATGCGAGATGGATTTGTCGCCGGGCAATCGCAAAGAGCCCAAAATGTTGCGGGCGGGGCGAACGATCATCGTTTTCGCTCCGGAGTTGAACGGTCAGGGTTGCTCATTTGGCGAAAAGAATATTTTCTTTGGAAGGCGATGACGAAGACAACTTCCATTATTTGTATACGACTCTCATACCTTAGCACGGGAACCAAGGTCCTCGTGCCAGGTGGAACAAGTCAGAAGGCCGTGGTCGCTGCCCGACGGCTGTTCTCTTCCTCATCCTCAAGGTTAACAGGTAAGTCGTATGCGGTTTCGGGCGATAGCTTTTGCAGTAGTAGTGGCCGGAACATCCGGCCTGTGTTTTGCGCAGTTTCCTTCCGTGGGTCAGGCTGGCGCGGCGTATCCGGGATACAGAGGTCCGGACGGACAAATGGGCCAGCTCGGAGACATGGGCCAAAATCGATGGAACACGTCCATGCGCAACATGAATTCGATTGTCGGCTCCGTGCTTACCTCCGACAATCGGCCGGTGAATAATGTGCGCGTGGAGTTACGCGATGGAAGTACAGGAGCGATTGTGGGCACAAGCTATACCGGAATGGGTGGCAGCTTTGAGTTCCGGCAGCTTCAGCAGGGGGCGTACGACTTGGTGGCGTTTTCCGGTTCTTCGCAAGTTGAGCAGCGAGTCCAGGTGAGTTCCATGAGCACCTCGGTGGACCTGCGCGTGCCCAATACACGGGCTCCGAATGACGGAATGGGCAACCGCATGGTTTCGGTCACTCAGTATCGAGTACCGCAGACAGCGCGCGAAGAGTTTCGCAAGGCGGAAGAAGCGGCAGCAAAGAGCAAAGGCGCAGAGGCCATGAAGCATCTGGATAAGGCGCTCGAGACCTGTCCTGCCTTCGCCGATGCGCTCGCGCTGCGCGCCGCTTTTAAGCTCGACGGCCGCGACATCCCGGGAGCAATCGAAGATGCGCAGAAGGCCATCGACAGCGACGGCAGCTACGCCCTGGCTTACACCGTGATGGGATCGGCTCTGAACGTGGAATCGAAGTTCGATGAAGCCTTGCGCAGCTTGCAGCGCGCGCAGAGCCTTGCTCCCGATACATGGCAGACCTATTTCGAGATAGGCCGGGCTTACGCGGGTAAGAAGGATTATCAGATGTCGCTGCAGGCTTTGGATCGCGCACAGAGTCTGGCGCCGCCCAATTACTCGCTCATTCAGTTGCTGCGCGCCAATTCCCTGATGGGGCTCGGACGCAACAGCGAGGCCGTAGCACAGCTGCAGCAGTATTTGGCAAAGAATCCGAACGGTAACCGCGTTCAGGATGCGAAGCAAATGCTCGCGCAGGCGCAGGCCGCCATGGAGAGTGCGAGGAATCAGTAATCAGACTGCAGGTCCCGCTATTTGCTGACGGGAACCTGCTGTCCGGCGGACGCGGTCAGCAGCAGCGGCTCTTCCGGAACCACGATCCATGCTGCGATGTAGGCAATGATGCCGGCCAATCCCAGCAGCGTGCACAGCAGCCAGGTCACGCGAACCAGGGCTACGTCAAGATCGAAGTATTCGGCAACTCCGGCGCAGACACCGGCAATCTTGCGTCCTGTGCGCGGGCGGACCAGGCGTTTGCGGGCGACAACGCCGCCCATACGCTTTCCGCAGTAGGCGCACATCAAGGCATCGTCAGGAAGGGATTTGCCGCAGTAGTTGCAATACATCGGGATCCTCCATCCTCTTATACGGGAATGCCGCCGAGACGGTTCCCCAAGGATTCACCTTAATCCTCTAACGCTGTCTCTAAGTGTTTTACCTGAAGCTAATTAGGGTAAGAGACACCCTAAGTAACAGATGTGGCCGTACATGCAAAAGGTGCTCAGGTAAGGTGGTTTGTACTCTGGATAGGGTAAGTTTACCGATTCCGCGAAATATCGGAAAAGGTTAGAACATAGCTAGCTCCCCCGCATTCCACCAATGGGATACGGACTGAATATGACGAGACCTCTAAAGCCGGTGAAAGAGTTCTACACTGAGCCCGAAGCCGCCAGTTACCTCAATATTTCCATCTTCGAGCTGCATTTGTTGCTCGATCGCCATATCTTCAATGACGGGAATCCACGTCCCCAGCAAATCACCTTTTGCGAGTCCGACCTGGTGCTTTTGGGGTTTTGGAGCAGGCGAGAGGAGCATCCTAAGGTGATCCGGATGCCTCGACGCTCGTAAATTATTCAGCACAAACAAAGTAATAATTTCTCCGCCCGCTGCGCCGGGAACGCTGTCCCGCACTGTTCAGCCTATTGTTTTCAGCAGGTTACTCCGCCCGGCGGCATTGGTATCTGATATGCCTTCCGTCAGGGCATAGGAACAGGTGTCTCCCCATGGCTGAAGCTGCTCCGAACTATCAGCAGCGCGAAGACTATTGGAAGCCTCTTCCCGGCGCGAAGCTACAGATCAGCTCGCCGGCAGAGGCGGTCAGAAGTCGCTGCCTGCAATGCCAGGCCGAGCTCGTGCCCTCAGCCCAGTTCTGCCACGCCTGTGGCTCGGAACAGGTCAAGGAGCCCATCAAGACACCGATCTTGCGTGCCGGTCTGGACTTAGCCGCCCTTTCCTCCACTCTGGGACTGGGATTGGCGTCATTTGCAGCCCTGATTCTTGGCTGCGTCTGCCTGCTTGCTGCTGCAACCATCGGCCTGCTCTTCAAAGTGACCACTCTGGCTGACTGGCAGGCCATTCAGGTGTGGCGGATCGAGTGGCTGCTGGCAGCCATTGCACTGTTTGCAGCGGGAATTCTTTTGCGGCGTCTTTCCCCCAAAAAGCCATAAGACACTCCGCCCCCTGCCCTCCGCGCCGCTTCGCGTGAGCTTTTCCTTGCGTCCCAGGGAGAATTTTCCTTTCCTTGCCGCTAACTGCTTCCCAATCTCTCAGCCTCAGGTTTACGATAATGGACTTCAAATCGCCAGCCTGAGGAACAAGAGACCGATGACCTCGAAGACTCCCCTACTGCTTTTAGTGGCAAGCCTGAGTTTCCTCTCTGCAGGAGTTGCCGCCACCACCCAACCGGTACGCGTCGAGCAAGGGTCGCTGGTTGGCGACGCCGGCAAAAGCCCCGATGTCCGCGTTTACCGCGGTATTCCCTACGCGGCGCCGCCTATGGGTAAGCTGCGCTGGAAACCGCCGCAGCCGCCGGCTTCGTGGAAAGGGATCAAGGAAGTCAAGGAATTTAGCCCTGCGTGCTGGCAGACCCAGTATCCCGCCGGCTCCATCTATTCGGCCAAGCTTCCGCCGCTGAGCGAGGATTGTCTCTACTTGAACATCTGGACTGCAGCCAAGTCGCCCAAAGACCAGCTTCCCGTGATGGTGTGGATCCACGGCGGCGGGTTCACGCGCGGCAGCGGCATCAGCGAGGCCTATAACGGGGAGAACTTTGCCCGCAAAGGCGTGGTGCTGGTAACGATCAATTACCGCCTGGGAATCTTCGGCTTCTTCGCGCACCCGGCTCTGACCGCTGAGTCCGAGCATCATGCGTCAGGAAACTACGCGCTGCTCGATCAAATCGCTGCTTTACGCTGGGTGAAGAAGAACATTGCCGCTTTCGGCGGCAATCCCGAGAACGTCACTATCTTCGGAGAATCCGCTGGATCATGGGCGGTGAACCTGCTGACCGCCAGTCCGTTGGCCAAAGGACTCTTTCAGCGCGCCATCGGTGAAAGCGGCGGAAGCTTTGCGCCCATGAAGACCCTGGCCCAATCGGAGAAGGCTGGCGCGTCGCTGGCGGTATCACTGGGTGCCACCGAACAAGATCCTCTCAAAACCCTGCGTTCGAAAACTCCTGAAGAGCTTCTCCAGGCAAGCAATCCTCCCACCACCAGCGGCATCGTTGATGGCTGGGTGCTGCCGGAGGACGTCTACACAATTTTTTCTCAGGGCAAGCAGAACGACGTCCCCCTGCTGATCGGCTCCAATGCCGATGAAGGCACTACGCTGGCCCCGCAAGGCGCGGCTCTTACCAGCGCCGTTTTCTCCAGCGGCGTGCAACAGCGCTATGGCAGCCTCTCCGATAAATTTCTTCAGGCTTATCCCGCCGGATCAGACAGCGAAGCCGTGCGGTCATTCTTCGCGTCCTATCGCGACTCAGTATTTGGCTGGGAGATGCGAACCTGGGCGCGCCTGGCCACCAGGACCGGCCACCATTCCGTCTACATGTACTATTTCAGTCACCGGCCGCCGGGCCCGCAGAGCGTGAAGCTGCGCGCCTTCCACGCCGCTGAGCTTCCTTACGTCTTCGGCAACTTCTTCTTTCCATTTCCCTGGGAAGATGCCGATCACAAACTTTTCGAGACGATTTCAAGTTATTGGGTGAACTTCGCCCGATCCGGAGATCCCAACGGCGCTGGCCTCCCCAAGTGGCCGGCCTTCGATCCGGCCAATGATCAGGCTCTGGAATTAGGTGACCCCATCGCCGTGCGTTCGCAGATCAATAAGGCCGGACTGGATTTCTTCGATCACTACTATGAATCACTCAGCGCGGGATCGCTCGCCCGGCCGGCTGCCACTGCGGTTAAGTAGGGGAGGCGACCTCCACCAAGCCACGAAAGAGTTTATTGCCAGGTCAAAATATGGTGGGCGAAATCTAACCCGACTCGCTGAGCGCGGAGGACGTTCGCACCGAGGAGGCCGTCAAAGTCGGCCGGCGCTCTTTCCTCGACAACCAGAACCAGGGGATTGAAGATCAATGTGTCCGCCAGGTGTATGTTGCCTGAGTCGGCCGACTTCGCGATCAGAGCGCCCGCCCCGCCGGCAACGCGCACTTCGCGCGCTTCCCAGACCGGTTGGCCCACCGCAGAGGCATACAGCAATACCCCCTCCGCGCCGGTATCCAACTGCAAACGCAGCGATTTGCCATGGAATCGCACTTCGATCAGAGGAATTCTGGAAGCTCCCGCGAGCGGTATAAGATGAGCCATGGGCGGGATCGCCGAGGAAATGAATGACAGCTCCCGGTTCTTAAAGTCAATCAAAAGATTGGCTTGCGTCAGAACATCCATGCCAATCAGAACGTCGGGACGTATTCCGAACTGGAACGTCAAAGAATGTAGATCTGTGGCGATTCCAGCCACAGGTCCCGTGATTTTTGTCCCTAGTGCAATAGGAGGAATTGAGACCGCAACAACTTTGAGCTCCCTGGTCAGAAACGTAGCCCGGTCGACGCGCGTGGCCAGCCCCAGACGCTTGACGATGCTCATGTCCACCACGGTTTCCGTGACGCCTGTATCGACGATTCCGGTCAGACCGGTAAGATCGCCGATCGAGCACTGCACGACGATTAGGTACCCGCGTTGCAGCCTGAATCCCACTTTTTCGTCGGCCGCAAAGGATGTCGCCGCGGTAAAAATGATCAGCGAAAGGAAATAGATTGCCCGCTTCACACGTCCTCCGAGTGACTGGGACTGAAGCTAGCGGGGTGTTAGAGAATTAGTCCTGAGGGATTGTTGGGAATTAGCAGAGGATTGGACGGAATTTGCGGTCCTCATCTTTTCCTCAGGTTTTCTTCAGCAGAGGCAGGCCAACCGATGACTCCAGCCGACGTATCATTTGCCAGCGCGATCAGGAGCCCGCTCGTGGACAGCGAATTTCGTCTCGGGGAATGGTTGGTTCTTCCTAAGCTCAACAGTGCCACTTTGAATGGCAAGACTTTCCACCTGGAGCCGAAGGTCATGCAGGTGCTCACCTGCCTGGCAGAAGCCGGCGATATCGTCTCTAAAGAAACCCTGATGCGTACCGTCTGGGCGGACACCTTTGTTACCGATGACGTCCTCACCCGCTCCATCTCCGAGCTCAGGAAGGTCTTTGGAGACGATCCCAAACGCCCGCAATACATTCAAACTATCCCCAAAAGCGGGTATCGGCTTCTCGTTCCCGCTACCCGCGAGTCAACGGATAGGAGTGCCGCGACGCCTGCGCCTTCCCCGAGCACACCTTCTGCGCCATCGTCGCCACGGCCGTCTCCGGCCTTGTTTCGGAAAGCGCTGGTAGTTGCCCTGCTGACCACTGGCATTGCCTTGGCAACGGTTTTGGTCATTTATTTCAATTCCCGGGCGAATGGGATCCGTACCGTGGGGCCCGCCGGGCGCAACATGTTAGCCGTGCTGCCCTTTCAGAACCTGAACAATGACCCGGAGCACGACTACTACGCCGACGGCCTCACCGCAGAAATGATTTCCCAGTTGGGCCGCCTTCCCTCGGATCGGCTGGGCGTGATTGCCTGGAATTCCATGATCCGGTACAAGGGCACGAAGAAGAGCGAAGACGAGATTGCCACGGAGTTGGGAGCTAACTACGTTCTTGAAGGAACCGTTCGTCGCTCAGACTCGCACGTCCGAATCACGGCAGAGCTGGTTCACATCGGCGACCGCAGCCAGGTTTGGGCCAACAGCTACGATGGCAACCTGGAAGACGTACTTTCTTTGCAGAACCGGGTTGCGCGCGAGATTGCGTCCGAAATCCAGGTCCGTCTCACGCCCGAACAGGAAGCGCGCTTGAGCAATGCTGCCCCGCTTGATCCCGAAGCTTACAACATCTACCTCAAGGGCAGATTCAGCGCCTACGCGCCAACCGAAGCCACGATCAATAAAACGATTGAGCAATTCCAGGAGGCCATTCGCCTGAACCCCAGTTATGGGCCGGCTTACGTGCAAGTAGCAGTAGCCTACCGGCGTTTGGCCAGCGAGGGATTTGCACCATCTTCGGCCTATGCCAAGGCGCAGGCAGCGCTCCAAAGGGCGCTCCAGATTGACCCCACCATGGCCGAAGCTCAGGATGAGATGGGATGGGTGGAATGGCGCGGAAACTGGAATTTTGCCGCCGCAGAAACACACTTTCTACGTGCCAGGGACCTGGCTCCCGGCGACGCGCAACCGCACTCCGAATACAGTCTCTATCTCAAGGGTATGGGCCGCTTCCAGGATGCTCTTGCTGAGAGTGAATCCGTCATAACCTTGAATCCACTGGATGCGTATGGCCAGGCCAATGCCGGACACTTGCTCGGACTGATGCAGCGCTACGACGAGGCTGCACCACATTTCCGCAAAGCTCTCGAGCTCGCTCCGAATCAACCGTACGTTCACGAACGTTATGGAGCAGTCCTGCTCTGGCAGGGCAAAAGGGAGCAGGCCATCGCCGAGTTTGAAAGGGCGGCTGACCTCTCCCATGGCCAGCCGGAAAAGATCGCGTGGCTGGCTTATGCTTATGCCGTCAGCAACCGCAGGAGGGAAGCTCTGAGCCTTCTGGCGCTGCTGGAACGGGCCGCCAGGGAAAGAAAGCAATATGTCTCACCGCTTCATATTGCCCTGGTAGACGCCGGACTGGGAGACAACGAGGGTGCGCTCCGATGGCTGGCAGAAGCCTACTCGCAACACGACGAATGGCTGGTCTATCTTCACGTTTATCCTGAGTTCCAGAATTTGCATTCGCAGCAACGCTTCATTGATCTGGAACGTCGCATTGGATTGACCCGGTAGACAAGCGAGTCCTGTGCGGGCCCCGTGCCGGCGCCATTCCCCCGTGGATTTGAATTCCTGAGACCTTGTAGGATTAGCGAAGGCGAATCCGCGTCCTTCGCCGTGTGCACCTGTTCCGGAAAGGCGCCGTTTCGCTTTCGGAGACCTCCATGAAACCGCCAGAACTTATCATCTGTACCGTCCTTGTCGTTGGAACTGCCTGGCTCGCCTCGACTGCAGCCAGTGTCTCTATCCAGGAGTGGGACGTCCCCACGCCTAATTCGCGTCCTCACGATCCCGCCGTGGCCCCCGACGGCTCCCTCTGGTACACCGGGCAGGCCGCTAACAAGCTCGGACGCCTCGATCCCAGGACTGGACAATTCCAAGAGTATCCGCTGAAGACGCCCGGCTCCGCCCCGCACGGACTCGTGGCCGATAAGGATGGCAACATCTGGTTTACCGCCATCGCCAAGGGCTACGTCGGCAAGCTCGATCCCAAAACCGGCGACATCACCGAATACCACATGACCGATCCGCGTGTCCGCGATCCGCACACGCCTGCTCTCGATCCTCAGGGCAACGTCTGGTTCACCACCGAGCAGTCGAACTTTGTTGGCCGCATCGATCCCAAAACCGGCGAGATCAAGGTGAAGGAAGTCCCCACGCCCCACGCCGTGCCCTACGGCATTGTGATTACCCCGCAGGGAGTTCCCTATTTCTGCGAGTTCGGCACCAACAAACTGGCGCGCATCGATCCCAAGTCCATGGAGATCACCGAGTACGCCATGCCTGCAGGTGCGCATCCTCGGCGCCTGGCGCTGGCCGCCGATGGTTCCATCTACTACTCCGACTACGCTCGGGGCTACCTCGGTCACTACGACCCTAAAACGCAGAAGCAGGAAGAATGGCCCTCGCCCGGAGGCGCAGGCTCCAAGCCTTACGGAATCGCCATCGCGCCCAACGGGATTGTCTGGTACAGCGAGTCGGGCGTTAGTCCCAATACGCTGGTGGAATTCGACCCGCAATCGAAAAAGTTCAGCACCACTCCCATTCCCTCAGGCGGCGGCGTGGTTCGTAATATGGCCGTCACCAGCGATGGCCGGCTGTTCCTGGCATGCAGCGGCGTGAACAAGGTCGCAGTGGCGCAGATTAAATAGCTTCGGCGCTCGATCGTTTCGGTCAAGGCGTCAACTTGGAGGGTTCTATGAAAAGCCTGCTGTTCCTTTTATCTCTATCGGCATCGGCTCTGCCGTTGCTCGCCCAGGGTTCTCCGCCGCAAACCGGCACCGACCAGCCCTACACCATGGAGTACTACTACAAAGTGCAGTGGGGGCATCAGCAGGAGTTTCTGCAGCTCTTTCTCAAGAACCATTATCCGCTGCTCAGGAAGATCGTGGACAGCGGGCGCATGCTGTCGGTGAAGATTGAGACTCCCGCATATCACATGACGGAAGACGCGCGCTGGGACTATCGCGTGACCATCCGCTTCCGGAATTCCACGGCCGCGACTACGCCGAACCCTGAAGAGGAAACGTTAATCAAACAACTCTGGCCCGATCAGGAAACCTATAAGCGCGAAGAGCAAAGGCGTTTTGAAATTCTCCTGGCGCACTGGGACCTGCCGGTGACTGACATTACGCCCAGGAAGTAACGCCTCGCAACCGTTTTATTTCCCTTCCGCGGCAGCCATTCTTGTCACCGTAATCTGCTGGGCCATGTAGCTTGTGCCGTCGAAGGTCGCTACGGCGTTCACCTCGGCTCCCACCGCCAGCCTCCGCTCGGGATCTGCCTTCGCCGGCTGGAAATGCAGATCGTAGGTCTTGTTGTCGCCCGGGCTGCGCAGCGCCATGATCCCACGATGCGTGTCCAGGAACGTAACTACGCCAAAGAATGTAAACGACGATCCAGGGGCGGCTACAATGGCGATCTCTTTAGCTACGCCACGATCGGCGCGCTCCGGCGCGAATTTCACCTTCACCAGCGAGCCGGGATGCAAATCCTGAAAGGCGGCCGGCCTTGAGCCGTTACTGATCAATGCATCTTGTGCGACATTGAAGCGCACAGTCTCTCCGCCGATGGAATCGCGGAAGAGGACTTCCCGCTGTTTTCCGTGGACTTCAACGATCTGTCCTGCCGCGTACGCCGGCGCCGTGGCTGCGCCAACGCGAATGTTCCGCGCAAAGATATCGTGCTTGTTGTTGTCCAGCATGGTGTCCACGTAAACTCGTTCGCCCTTCTTCAGGGCCAGCTGCGTGGTCTCAATCCCCTTGCGAAAGATATGAGTGCGCTCGTCGAAGTAAATGGTCCAGTGACCGCCCCCAAAAACCGCGAGATTCATGTGATTGCGGACCCGGTCCACGCTGCTGATGACTCCGCCCACCAATGTTGTCTGTCCCTTAGGGAATGGTGGCGGATCGAGATAGGGATCATGCCCGCCGGTGGCCAATCCGCTCGAAGTATCGGAGGTATCCAGAAGCTCGGTCTTGGGCTGCGGTGGAGGCTCCGGGCTTTGCGCTGCAGGGGCGCTTGGTTCGACCGGCGATTTCGGCGCCGGCGGCAGCGTAGAGTTTGTGGGCGATGGCATCTGCGTCGGCGGAATCTGGCTTGCCGGGGCCCCTGGAGCCGGGGTCGCCAATGGCACCTGTGAACCGGCAGGTGTTTGCTCCGGCAGAGGCTGCCCGGGCGCCGGGCTCTGGACTTGCGCGGGCGAGTTCGCCGGCTGCGTGCCCGGCGGGGAAGACTGCGCTTGCAACGCTACTGCGGACACAGCGCCCGCAGCCAGAATCAAGAAGACCAGACGGACAGTTGGGGAACAATGCATAAGTCCTTTACCGGCACACCTCTTTCAAAGCTGGTTGGATGCGATCTGTGGCGGCGCAGATGGCAGCCCCCGGCAGCCCAACCCGCCGTGGCATTCCACCATCGAACATAAAGCAGGGCTGCTGCCGGTCGGGTATGTAGACCGGCCACGCCAGGAGAGGACTTCGAACTATCCATGCATTCCCCTTTTTGTTCCCTGTTACTCGCTTTGATTGTGGGCCTGGTCGCAGCCTCGCCGGCTCAGAACCTGCGTATTCCGCTGCCCAGGAAGAGCAAGTACACGCCCGTCCAGCAGCTCAATCGCGATGGCGTCAGCGCTCTGCAGAAACACGACATCGACAAGGCCAAGCGTCTCTTTTACAAAGCCTATTTGATCGATCCCGATGATCCTTTCACGCTGAACAACCTCGGCTACGTGGCGGAGCTGGAGGGCGATCTGGATCGTGCCCAGCGCTACTACGATCAGGCCAGGGCCAACACATCGGACGCTGTGATAGATAAGTCCACTTCCAAACAGGTGGAAGGCAAGGCAGTGGCTAAGGTTGCCGGCGACGTTTCCGGACAGGCCGTCAGCGTCAACCAGCTCAACAGCGAAGCGGTCCGGCTCCTCAACGACGATCGCGCCCCTGAAGCCGACCTGGTGCTGCAACAGGCCATCAAGATCGCTCCCAACAATCCATTCACGCTGAACAATATGGGGTTCGCCAAGGAAAAGCAGGGCGACCTCGAAGCGGCCATCAGTTACTACCGGCGCTCGGCTAACACCGGATCGAATGATCGCATAGTGGTCACCGCCAACAAAGATTGGCGCGGCAAACCCATCAGTGAAGTCGCCGCGCACAACGCTCGCGCCGCCAGCGACCAGCTCGCCAAGTCCAACGATCTGGAAAACCGCGTCGCCCGTCTGAATCTGCAGGGCGTCTCGGCGATCAACCGCAATGACCGAAAGACCGCGCGCCAGGACTTCGAACGCGCCTACAAGCTCGACAATCAGAATTCATTTTCCATCAATAATATGGGCTATCTCTCTGAGCTCGATGGCGACAAGGAGACCGCTCAGACCTACTATCAGCAGGCGGAGAAAGCCGAGCATTCCGGCGCCAAGGTCGCGGTGGCCACGCGCGCTGAGGTCGAGGGACATGAAATGCGCCAGGTCGCCGAGCAAAGCACTACTCTGGTCGGCTCTTCAATAGAAGCCACGGCCGAAGCTCGCCGCAGAAGCGGAGAGCGTCCGACTCTGAAAACCCGCGACAATCGCCCCGTCAAAAACACGCCCGCGACTCGCAACAATCCCGGCCAGGAAAAAAACTTCACGCCGCCGGAATTCCGTAGTCCTGACCAGCAGCCGAACCAGAACGATCAGCAGCAACATCCGGAGCTGAAACAGCGTCCGCCGCACTGAGCACCTGGCAAATAGCAATTAGCAAATGGCAGAAACTCCATCCTCTGTCTGCCTGACAGTTCTTGGATTTCCGGTGAATTCTTAACGCAAAGGTTGAAGAGTCCTATGTCTGCCATTTGGCGAATTGCTGCTCTTAAGTTGCCAATTGCCGTCATAGCACCGGCCCAATTCCGCGGCCCAGCTTCGGTGCCTTCTTCAGCGCTGACTCCACGTAACTCTTGGCTTGCCTGGCGGCATCCAAAACGCTCTTTCCCAGAGCCAGCCGGCAGGCCAGAGCCGTAGAAAAAGCGCAGCCCGTCCCGTGTGTGGAACTGGTGGAAATCTTCTGGCCGGTAAGGGTAATCACGCCTTGGCGCCCGTCCAGACTCAAAACGTCACGCGGAGGCTCCAGATGCCCTCCGGTAACAACTACGTTGCGCGCGCCTGCACGGCGAAGCTGCAGGGCTGCTTCTTCTATCTGCTGCAGCGTGCTTACGGTTAAGCCGGTCAGCAACCCGGCTTCGGCAGCGTTAGGCGTGATCACCAGCGCCATCCCCAGCAGCCGTTGCTTGAGGATTGCAAGACCGTCGCCCGATATCAGATCGGCGCCGGAGGATGATTTAAGCACTGGATCGAGTACGACATTGGGCGGCTGATTGCGCTTCAGAAACGCCGCCACCGCGCGCGCCGCTTCCGCCGAGCCCAGCATTCCGATCTTTATCGCGGCGATCTTCAGGTCCGAATTCAGCTCTTCCAGCGTTTCCGATATGATGCGCCCTTCCACTGGCTCAACAGTGCGCACCCCGCGAGTCGATTGCACCGTCAGGGCTGTAATACAGGTAACGCCGTAACACTTGTGGGCGGCAATGGTCTTGATGTCCGCGGTAATTCCCGCGCCCGAGGATGGATCGTAGCCGGCAATGGAAAGCACTACCGGAGGGCTGCTCCCCGCTGTGTGTTCGGCCATACGCACAGAAATTGGGCTAACTTCAGTGGCTTCAGGTGTATTGGAAAACTTGGCGTTTGGCAACGAAAATCGCTATTTTGACCCTGCCTGGCGGCGCGTGGCGCTCTGGTTACAGGGTCACGCGGGTGGGTCGGAGGTCGTTTCACACCACGCTAAGAAAAGCGCTCCCAGGCGGCCTGCCGGGAAATACTCAAAGCGCCGCCGATCGTCTCCCAACTCATGCCGCGCTTGCGCAGCATATCGATCTTGCTCTGCAGATCGCCGCGAACCGCCTCCAGTGTCTTTTCCGTGGGAGCGAGTGACTGGAGCAGTTGGGAATCGGTATATGAATCCCACCCGCCGAAATCCGGGACTTTCTTCCCCTGATGCAGCTTAAGAATCTTGAGGCAGGTCTCCACGCAGCCGCCGCAGATGTAAACCCCGGGACCGCCGATAAGGCGGTTGACTTCGTGGTCTGACTTGCGGCAAAACGAGCAGAACAGAGAACCTTTGGCCTTACGCAGCCACCCCATGAGAGCCCTCCAGTTGCTGCTGTCAAGTCTATCTTGACATACTCATGCTGTCAAGATTGCCTTGACGCACACATATGGGGTCTTTTAGACGTCGAGGCCGATGGAACGCATCAGGGCCAGCCCGTTGCTCTTGGCTACCACGCCGTCGCGCAGCCGGTAATCGAAGGTGATCTTTCCCTCGACGAATTCGTCCTGGAAGTGAACGTTGCGCAGGTTGCCGTCGTGCCCGCCTCCGATCTCGGTCAGGGCCAGGTCGTGCGTGGTCAGCAGCCCGATGGCACCGCGCTCCAGCAAAGCCTTTACCACGCCTTCGGCGCCGATCCGGCGGTCGCTGGAATTGGTTCCCTGCAGCAACTCGTCAAGCAGAAAAAGTAGTGGAGGTGGTGCGCCGGCCAGGTCAAAGAGATGTCGCAGGCGGGTGATTTCCGAATAAAAGCGCGAGCTGCCTTCCTGCAGTGAATCGTTGATGCGGATGCTGGCTCCGGTCTGCAGCGGCGTGAGTCGCAAACTGTGCGCCCGTACTGTGGCGCCAGCCATCGCCAATACCACGTTCAGGCCAACCGCGCGCAGTAAGGTGCTCTTCCCCGACATATTGGAGCCGCTGACCAGCAGCCCGCGTGTCTCAGCACAAAGGCTGAGATCATTGCGAACGCAGCTCGCCGCGGGCAGAAGCGGGTGACCAAGTCCCTGAGCCACCAAGCAGGCCGGCCCGCTGGCGATTTCCGGAAACGGATCCGCGGGATGTTCGTAACTGTACGCCGCCAGCGCCAGCAGGGCTTCCAGCTCAGCGATGGCTTCCAGCCATATTCCGACGTGATATCCGTGAGCGCGCCGCCAGCGCTCCGCGGCCAGCGACACCTGCGCCGAATACATCAGGGGAACATCCAGCACGCGCACAAACATATTGTCCCGGGAATCGATCAGGTCGCCGATAGTTCGCAGGCGTGCGATCGCCTGCGACGCCGCCATGCCCCGGGAAATCAGTTCGTTGTGAAGTGCACGCAGCTTGGGCGATGCGAACGCACTCTGCTCCACGCGCGCGAGCACTCCGGAAAGCAGATCCAGATCGCGCAGTGCATGCTCGGCGCCGTGCAGCACCTCGTCCATTGGCTTGCGCAAGCGATAGATGATCGCCCCTTCGATGAGTACCACGAGCAGGAAAGGCGTGATCGTCCCTTTGAGGGCCCAAATGACTATTCCTGCCACCGCCAGCGCCGCCAGGATAGCTGCCACCACGCGTAGCGGTGGCCATTGCATTCTCGCCGGCGCCTCTGCCCATTGCAGCAGTTCGGCGGGATGAACGCCCACCTGCGAGTCTTCTCCCAGCACCGCCAGCTCTTCCCGCAGATCGAGTTGTGCGCGCAGCTCAGCTGCCGCGCCTTGCCGTTCGATAATGCGCTCCGGCGACGCCGGAGCCAGCAGCCATGCCGCCAGCTTCTCCTCGCCCATGCGTGTGCGCGCCGTTGACAGCAACTCGAAAAGTCCGCCGCGGCCAAACAAGTCCAGATCGGCGGCGTAGACGTGATGGGGATCGGTGAAGCGCGCGCCCGTCGAGCCGCTCCCCGCCCACCGATCTTCGATCCGGGCCAATCCCTGCTGATAAAAAACCACTGCCCGCCTGGCCAGATCGCGGCGCCGCAGGACTCGCGAATGAAATGCGGCCACCGCAAAAAAGCCGGCTGCCGGAAGCAGCAGCCACCACGCCGAAAAATGATGGGCGCGGAGCGACTCCCAGGCCATCACCGCGGCCGCCAGGAATATCAGCAGTCGGATGTTGCCGCACCTGTGGTGGACCTTTTCGTGGTAAGCGGCCAGCGATTCTCGCGCCTGCAGGCGCTGCGAGTATTCCTCTGCGGGGAGCACACGTTTGAAGATAAACCAAGCTTCGCGCCCGAGCCAAGCACTGACTTTCTGTGACCGCGATCACGGCATTCTTCTCGCCGTTTAAATAACTTGAGAATAGGTACGCGAGGAGGGTCTTATGAGCACACGACCAGTTCTGGTACCGGATCCGGTGCTGAGGCCGAATCCGGCCCCGCCCGAGCCGTTTAACCTTATAGAGCGCGTCATGCTCCATCATGGCGATCCTCGGTCGATCATTTTCTCGATCATCGGCGCCGCTTGGGCGTTCTATTTCCTGTGGACCCATCAATGGTTCTTCGCCCTGACTGCGGTGGTTCTAGCCACAGTGCTGGGCCGCCTGTTCTCCGTCAACCTGGACGAAGTTCGCTTCTCCCGCACCATTCTCGGCAAAATGATGCTGCTGCACCTGCATCCGGCCAATCTGACCATTCAAACGGTGGCCGGAGTGTACCTGATCTATGCTGTCTGGGCACATTCGGGATTAGGCATCATGATGGCCGGGTCGGCCATTTTTGCAGGTCATCTGTGGGGATGGGATGAGGTACACAACGCTTTTTAGGCCGGGTCGATGAGCAAGAACAAAATGAGGCCTGCGCTTCTTTTTGCATCGCGCGCAGCTTTGGTTCATCATTGGAGATATGACGCTGCCGCGTTTTCTGCCTTTTCTGGCTATCGCTTCCGCGGCCTTCATCCTGGCCTGCTCGGTGAAAGCCGCACCTCGTGCCCCTATTCCACCCGCGCAGGTCGATCTTCCTTTGTCCGCGTCCGGCGGACAGCAGACTGCTGTCTTTGCCGGCGGCTGTTTCTGGGGAACGCAAGCGGTCTTTGAACGCGTCAAAGGCGTGATCTCGACGACTGCCGGCTACTCCGGCGGATCGAAGGAAACCGCCACTTACGATCAGGTCACTACGGAGACCACCGGTCACGCCGAATCTGTGGAGGTCGCCTACGATCCGTCACGCATCACCTATGGCCAGCTTCTTCGCATCTTCTTTGCCGTCGCTCACGATCCCACCCAGCTCAACCGCCAGGGACCGGACGTAGGCACCTCTTATCGATCCGCGATCTTTTATTCCACTCCCGATCAGAAGCGAGTTGCCGAGACCTATGTCGCCCAGTTGAACGCGGCCAAGGTGTTCTCCGGCCCCATCGTCACCCAGGTCGCACCTTTAAAGGGTTTCTACCGCGCCGAGAGCTATCACCAGGACTACGCGCTGCACCATCCCAACGATCCCTACATTGAAGTCTGCGATCGCCCCAAGATCGCCGCCCTCAAGCAGCAGTTTCCGGAACTGTTCGTGGATTACAAGGGGAAGCAGTAAGGCAAAGCGAAATCAATCTTCGCTGAGACTATTTTGCCGGTGCATCCAGCACAATTGGCTCGAAATACTTTGGCACGATCACTCTACTCCTCGGCGAAGCAGCTTTAATTTCCTCAGTGAATTCCCGTAAGGCGGCCAGCGGCTGGTCCTGCGAAGCGGAATATGGAGCGGTGAAGTTGTCCCAATGAGTGGGCAGCACTAGCGCGGGGAAGCCCAGAGCGCGCATCAGCCGGCCGCTGTAATCATAAATCTCCTTGCGCGAACCGGCTGCTCCCACCACAGCCACGTCGGGACGCAGGCCTTCAACCTCACGCTCGATGTAGTTCATGCCTCCGAAAACCAGAATCTGGTGTCCGCGCAGCCGCAGCAGGTAGGCCAGCGTCCCGCCTTCCGGATGCATCTGCTCCAAGGTCAAAGGAGCCTTCATCCCGCTGGGGGCGGTTTCTGAGCTGAAGTAATGTTTATGGTCCAGCGGGCTGTGAAGGCTGGGGATAACGCGCAGAGAAAAACCGCCGAACTCGTAGTCCTCCCCGCCGCGCACCGTGATCAGCTTGTCTTCAGGGATGTTGTATGCGCGCATCACGTTCGCGGTGCTCTCCGTCCCGATCACCGTTGCGTGGGTCTTCTGCGCGATGTAGGGAACGTCCAGCACGTGGTCGTAATGTGTGTGCGTGACCAGGATAAAGTCTGCTCGCGATACGTGCGCATCGATCACGGCGGTGTCCGGCGTGGCCGGATCTTTCCATCCGTACTGCGGGCGCGTGTCTCCCGCCGCGCGCGGCGCGGGGGGCCTCCCTGGCGGCTGCGGGCCATACAAGCGCGAAAGATACGGATCAACCAGGATGACTGTGGTGCCATCGCTTATTTCCCAGCCCGCCGTTCCCAGATATTTGAGTGTGACCTGTTTTGGATTTGGTGCTTGTTGCGCAGTCTGACCGGACAGCGCGCCGGCGGGAATGGCGATGAATGTGATTGCTAGTATTCGTAACAATAGTAGGGGAAGCTTCTTCATTTCTAGCCGGCCAAGTGTAGTGTCGGGTGTTCCCTCGGTCAAGATCTGTATTTCGTCTAGCTCACCAGGCCGATCCGCCTGATCAGGTTCAAAAAGCGGGGATCCCCCCTTACGTCATCCATCATCGGCTCAACGTTCAGCCAGGTCAGCAGGTCAGCGCGCTCCTCGTACGCCTTTTCCATCCAGGCCAGCGCCTGGTCTTTATCGCCCAACCCGGCATAAAGAATGCCGAAGTAAGTTGGCGGAATGTAACGTTTGTGCCCGGCCGCGCGCAGAGAATCCACCACCTGCTGGGCCTGTTCCTTCTTCCCGCTCACCGCATACGCCAGCCCCAGAACGGCGTTGACCAGCGGTAACTCGCTGGAGACCTTGCGGGCAGCCTGCAATTGCATGATGGCTTTGTTTCCCTGCCCCAGTCGCCGGTAGGCGCGTCCCAGGATGAAATGCAGCATGAAGTGGCTGGGGTCCAGGTGCAGCGCCTTCTCGCATTCTTCAACGGCGCGCTCAAATTCGCGCCCGAAATAGTAGGCCAGCGCGCGCGTGGCATGGACGGCCACCAGGCGGTGCGGATCCGTCTCCTGCACGATAGTCATGGTCTTCTCGATTTCCTGCAACGCCTCGTCGCGCCGATTGAGCGCCAGCAGGAGCCACGAATACCAGAGGTGGGCGTCCGCATAGCCGGGATTCAGTTCGATTGCCCGCCGGTACTCGGCCTCGGCCTCCTTCCAGTGCCAGTGATAATGATGTTGAATCAGCGCCAGCGCAGCATGGGCTTCGGCCAGTCCCTCATCAAGTTCCAATGATTTTCGCGCGGCGACCTCCGCTTTAGGCATCGCCTCGCGCGGCGGCAGCAGGTCAAACGGCGCGATCGCCAGCAATGCCCACGCGCTGGCCAGGCCGGCCTGAGCCGGAGGGTAAGCCGGATCGAGCGCCACAGCCCGCTGAAACTCTTCCACGCTCTGCCGCATCCCCGCCGGCGTCATGGCATGTAGATGATAGCGAGCCCGCAGGTAGGTGTCATAGGCCTCGGGCTTCACCCGCAGCTTGCCGCCCTTCAGGCCGGCAAGACGCTTGCTCTCCGTCAGGTTCAGCGCCAGATTGATCTCCGCGGCCACAGCCTGCGCGATCTCCGCCTGTACTCCCAGCACGTCGCCCAGGTCCCGCTCGTAGGTTTCCGCCCACATCTGCGTCTGGTCTTCGATCTCGCTCAACCTGACTGTGATGCGCACCCGATTGCCGCTGCGGCGGACCTTCCCTTCCAGCACATAATCCACTCCCAGGTCGCGCTTCATCTTCTCCAGGGAGCTTTGCGTAGACTCGTAATGCTCCGCCGTAGAGCGCGCGATGACCGCCAGCGCCTCCGGTTGCAGGCGCGTAATCTCCGTGGTCATCTCCTCGGTCAGTCCTTCGCTGAAGTATCGGTCTTCTTGGTTGCCGCCCAGGTTTTCAAACGGCAGCACCGCCAGCTTGATTTTTCCGCCCGCGGTCGATGGGGCCGCTTGCTGGCGGGTATTGAACCACTCCGCCAGTTCCGCCCGAAAAGCGTAGATGGATCCAAGCTTGTCATGCTGGTGGCGATGGACGGGGAGGCCTTCCTTCTTCTCCCAGCGCTGGGCGGTGCGGACGTCACGGCGCAGGAAAGCCGCGATTTCCTTCCAGGAATCAAGACGGTCTTGTGGGTTGCCGTTCATGGCGTCATTAGCTCGCGGCTGACGGGGCTTCCTTACACTACGACATTCTGCGACATCTTAGGTTGCCGTTCATTGCCGTTTGCAGGGCATTTTAAAGGTTCATAAAGTCATTCCTGAAGGAAAAAGGAATGACCGTTATGTTCTCACTCAAGAATGCGGCGCTGCTTGCGACTCTCGCTCTGAATGCCTTGTCGCCGGCCTCCTGCGCCCAGGACATCCCGGGACTGGAGCCGGTCAATGTCGCCGATCCAGCCATGCCCCCGGCCATCGCGGCTTTAACAACGCCTCCGGCTGTGCAAGTGGTGAGGCCGTCAATCACTGTGGCCCCGGGAACTCATGTGTTAATGGTCCTGACTAACCCGCTTCACTCGACCTCCGGAGTGGAAGGGTCCGGAGTCTACCTGGAAACGCTGCAACCGGTGATACAGAACAATCAGATCGTCATTCCTGCACACTCGTTGGTCCAGGGCGTTGTGGAAGCCAATAAGCGTCCTGGGCATTTTCACCGGACTGCGGAATTCAGATTCCGCTTTACCACTCTGGTCTTTCCCAACAATCAAGTGGCCGCGATTAACGGCGTGTTACTCGGTTTGCCGGGATCGCGAGACTTACGCATGCATCACGATGACGGCAAATTGAAGACCGTCGATCAGACTGAAAAGGTCGTAGTGAGAACTATCGTGGGCGCGACTGGTGGAACACTGCTGGGATCGATCTCCGGCCTTGGAGTAGGGAAACTCGGCGGTGGCGGACTAGGGGCCGGCTTCGGCGCGGAGACCGGCTTGCTCCTGAGGGGTGACGATATCGCCCTCAGTACCGGAACTCAAATGGAGATGATGCTGCAGAGCCCGTTGCTTTTGGAGCCGGAACAGGCGGCTTTCAACGCCCAATACATTCCACCTTTGCGCCCCATGCCGGCGCAAGCTTCCTGGGAAGCCAGGCGCAAGACGGTTCAACGCCGTTCAGCGGGCCCGTGGCCCGCTCCAGGTTTAGTTCGTTGGTATTGAGCGGACGCCCGCAGGCGTCCGCGATAGAGGAAGCTGAGGGGCTAGGCCATCTCCGCCTGGCGGGCGGCTTCGGTTTCTTCTACTACCTTGCCGTCAAACAGATGGATGGTGCGCTCTGCGTGCTTGGCGAAACGGGCATCGTGCGTCACCATGCAGATGGTCGCGCCTTCGCGGTGCAGGTTCTGCAGCAGTTCCATCACTGCTTCACCATTGCGAGAATCCAGATTTCCGGTGGGCTCGTCCGCCAGCAGGATCGATGGCGATCCGCCCAACGCGCGGGCCACGGCCACGCGCTGCTGTTGACCGCCTGAGAGCTGCGATGGGTAGTGACGCACGCGGTGCGCCATGCCCACCTTCTCCAGCGATTCCTGGACCCGTTTTTTGCGCTCGGCACCGGACATGGAGCGATAGGTCAGAGGCAGCTCAACGTTCTCGTAAACCGTGAGGTCGCCGATCAGGTTGAAGCTCTGGAAGATGAAGCCGATCTCCTGGTTGCGGATGCGGGCGCGGTCGGAGAAGTCCAGGCCCTGTACAGCCCGATTGTTGAGCACGTAAGAGCCGTCCGTGGGCGAATCCAGCAGGCCGATAATGGAAAGCAGCGTCGACTTGCCGCAGCCCGAAGGGCCGGCGATCGACACGTATTCTCCGCGGTTGATATCCAGATGGATGCCGGAGAGCGCGTGCGTCTCCACCTCATCGGTGTAGAAGACCTTGGTTACGTTTTCCAGCTTGATCAGCGTCTGTCCATTGGACACGGTATCGTCTCCTTCGTGAATTTCTCTGTGTTAACGATCTAAACGGATGCGGTCAACATTGTCCCAGCGCGACATGTCGGAGAGAATCACCTGATCGCCTTCCTTCAGACCGCGCACAATCTCAATCGTTGTTACCGAACTGCGTCCGAGTTCCACCGACGTCCGGGTCGCCGTCTTCCCATCCGGATCAATCTTGAACATCCCCACCGTGCTCTTTTCCTGCCCGAAAGCCGGCCGCCCAACGTAAAGCACGTTGTCCAGCTTTTCCAGGGTGATCGTGCCATCCACGCTCAGGTCGGGCCGCGAACCTTTTGGCGGAGGAGCTGTGAGGGTAACATCTACCGTCACTGTGCCGTTCAAAACTGAAGGATCGATCCGTGAAACCGCGCCAGGAACTATACCGTTGTGCGTGTCGATCTCCGCCAGCTGGCCGGCGACTATGTCTTTAGCCTGAGTTTCTGGAATCTTCAGCTCAGCCTTGAGATGTTCCGGCTGAACTACCTTGGCCAGAATTGTTCCCTGAGGAACTCGTTGGCCGACCTGTACGGGAACCTCCGAAAGCTGCCCGGGAATGCCGGCGCGAACGCTCAGAGCATCCAGCTGCTTATGCTTAAACTGCGCTATGGCCCGCTTGGACTCGATGGTCCTCTGCGCGACATCCAGCTGCGTGTCCACTGCCTTTGAATTCTCAGCAATGCGGTCCTGCTCAATCTGGTAGCGAGTGGCCAGTTCCTTGGCCTTGGCCTGGGCAATCTTTACTTCGGAGGCTGATGTAACCCCGATCTTGTTCAGCTCGGTTTTTTGGTCCAGATCACGCTTGGCGTTCTCGTAGTCGTTCTCCACCGTGGCCGCTTCCGCCTTCAGGCTCAGCAGATCGCCGTCCACCTTGGCTTTGGTGTTATGGTATTCCGCCTCAGCCGATTTCAGATCCAGATCGGCGCTCACCGCTTCCTGCTGCACCTGCGGATTCGAGAGTTGCATGATCACTGTATCTGCCTGGACCACCGTTCCCGGAAGCTTAATGATGCGTTCCACGCGGACGTCCGTCTCCGCCGGAATTAGACGGATGTCTTCGGGAATTGGTACCAGCGAACCCAGGCCGTGTACCTGACGCAGCATCGAGCCGCGTTTCACAGTGTCCGGCCAGATAGTTCCCATGTCCACGCTGGGGGCAGCAGGCTTTAGCCTGGAAACGCCCAGAGTTATCCCTAAGACGGCCACTACGGCGACAACAGTCAAAACAATCTGCTTCCGCCGCTTCTTCTTCTTCACCGATTCATCGCGAACGATATCCATTTTTCCGACCTGGGTAGTGCACTGTAGCTGCCAAATCCTATGATACTGCAAACCGCTGATTCTGAAGAAGAACCACCCAACGGCTAGAGCCGTTCGCGCTTCCCACTGTCCATTCCTGAAACCCTTCTGTTCGGAAATGAACAGCAGCTTAAGCCTTTGCTCGCAGTCCTATAGACGGCAAATGCTGCTTAAGGTTATGTCCGAAAAGCCACGATTCAACGCTGTTTTCTCAACCTCCTTGTTATTACTTAGTACGCTGGCTCAAGCCATCCGGTTCCCTTCCCGTGCCCTTTCGGCAAAATGCCCGATGAAAACCTGGTACATGCCGCGGTGAGTATTTCCGGCATGAACTACCGGCTCTGGCAAGTTCACGCCACGAAAGCGTTGGCCCCGCGGCAATGGTATTCTCGACTGGCTATGTCCTCTTCCGCAGGCTATTCCGCCACACAGCTGCCGCTGCTGGATCTGACCCAAGCCAGCGAATCCGTGCAGAAAAAAGAGATCTCGCCGGTCGATCTGGTCGATGCCTGCCTGCGCCGAATTGAGAGTTTGAACCCGAAACTGAATGCCTTCATCACCATCTCTGCGGAGGCGGCGCTAGAAGAGGCTAGGGCGGCTGAGGCGGAGATCGCTCGCGGCGAATGGAAGGGACCACTTCACGGCATTCCTCTGGCTGTCAAGGATCTGGCGGAGACAGCCGGAGTCCGCACTACCGCGGCCAGCGCCGTGCTGAAGCACTACATTCCCTCCGAAGACGCCGAGGTCGTGCGCCGCTTGCGCAGAGCCGGAGCCATCCTGCTCGGCAAACTTAACCTTCAGGAGTTCGCCTACGGAGGCAGCGGGCTCATTGGACACTTTGGTCCCGCCCGCAATCCGTGGAACCTCGCTCATATTACCGGCGGCTCGTCTTCCGGTTCGGCTGCGGCCATTGCCGCCGGGCTCTGCTATGCCGCCATCGGCACTGACACTGGCGGTTCCATTCGCCTGCCCTCCGCCCTTTGCGGGATCACCGGACTCAAGCCGAGCTACGGGCTGGTCAGCACGCGCGGCATTATTCCTCTTTCCTGGTCGCTGGATCACGCAGGTCCCATGGCGCGGTCGGTTACCGACACGTCGCTGGTGCTCCAGGCCATCGCCCATTACGATCCTCACGACATCTACTGCCAGAAATTTCCGCCCGTGTACTATCCCTCGGCCATTGAGGAAAAATCCTCGCTGCGGCTGGGCGTGCCCATTGATTTCTGGATCGACCTGGATCCGGAAGTTGAGAAGGCTACACGCGCAGCGCTGGCAAGCCTGAAGCAGATTTCGGCAGGTACGCAGGATATCAATCTCTCCACCGCTGACGACAACACTGTTTTTCTGTGTGAATCCTTCACCTACCACCAGAAATATCTGCCCGCCCATGAAGGCGAATACGATCCCGAAACTCTCCGGCGCATACGCAGCGGATCGGGCGTAACTGCTGCGCAGTATGTGGAAGGTCATCGCAATCTGCTGCGGCAGCGACGCGAGATTCTTGAGCTGTTCGAGAACATCGACCTTATTATCACCCCGGCCACGCCGCGTCTCGCGCCAACCTTCGCCGAACTCGAAGCTGCTCCCGATCAGATTCGCCGAAAAGAGCTTTTGCTCCTCCGCAACACTCGTCCGTTCAACACTCTGGGACTGCCCGCGATCTCAATTCCCTGCGGGTTTTCGAAATCAGGAATGCCGATCGGTTTGCAGATTGCGGGGGCGCCTGGCGCCGAAGGTAAGGTCTTGGCGTTGGCGCGTGCCTATGAGAAAGAAACCATCTGGCACAAGCAGCGGCCCTCATGAGGAAGCTGTCTTTGGCCTTTCCACTCGTACTGGATAACAGCCAGCATCACTCGCAGCGCAGCGAAATCATGGGATCAACTTGCGCCGCGCGACGCGCAGGAACATAGCACGCCGCAATCGCCACCACTACCAGCAGGGTCGGCACGGCACTGAACGTAACCGCATCAGTGGCACTCACGCCATAAAGAAGACTCCGCACGGCGCGCGCGAATAAAAACGCTCCGGCCACTCCCAGGACCACTCCGGCCAATGCTAATGACAACGCCTGGCGAATGATCAGCCGCAGGATATTCATGCGCGTGGCTCCCAGCGCCAGGCGAATGCCGATCTCCCGCGTCCCCTGGCTCACCAGGTAAGCAATCACGCCGTAGATTCCGGTCGTAGCCAGCGCTAGCGCCACTGCCGCGAAGATGCCCAACACCAGCATGGTGAAGCGGCGGCGCGCCATCGAGTCGTCCACTCGCTGGCCCATGGTGCGCACGTTGTACAAGGGAAGATCGGGATCGAGCTCGTGAATTACCCCCCTGACCTCTGCCATCAGCGCCTGGGGCGCGACGCTGCTTCGCACTACCAGATTCATGGTGCGTGCCGGGTACTGGGTGTGGGAAAGATACAGCGCGATCCGCGGATCGGAGTCGAGCGTATCCTGCTTGATCCGGCCGACCACGCCCACCACCGTCATCCATGGGCCCTTGGCGTCCACTCCGGCGGGCTTGATGCGCTTGCCCAGAGGATTCTGATCGGGCCACAGTTGCCTGGCCATGGCCTCATCCACGATCGCCACTCGCGGCTTGTCCGGTGTGTCCTGCTGGTTGAAGAACCGCCCGCTGATCAGCGGAATCTGCATGGCCTGAAAATAATCGCCGCCGGCCACGCGCTGGTCGGCGTTGAGAAAAGTCTCGCCCGGAAGAGGGCGGCCTTCCACGATGATCGGCCCCCAGGCGTACATCTCGCTCAGCGGGAGAGACGTAATTCCGCCCGACGCTGTGACACCCGGCAGCTGCTCCAGCCGCTCCCACAGCCGGCGATAAGCTTCCCTTACCTCGCTGCCGTCACCTTCGTACCTGCGTCCGCTCATCTTCAGTTCCACAGTAAGAAGATCGCGCGGGTTGAATCCGGGAAAGACGTTCTGCAGGCGAACGAAACTGCGAATCAACAAGCCGGCAGAGATGAGCAACACAACTGAGAGCGCCAGCTCCGCGATCACGAGCAATCGGCGCAGGTTGTTTCCTCCCCAGACCGTGCTGCCGGCCGAAGAGCCGCGGGTTCCGTCCTGCAGGTTCTGCTGAACGTTGCCGCCGGCGAGACGCAGCGCCGGGGCCAGCCCGAAAAGCACCCCGCAGGCGACGGCCAGGATCAGCGTAAACGTCAGAACTTCACCGTTGATGGCGATGTCGTGCAGACGAGGAACCAACTTGGTCCCCAGAAGATGAATCACGCGGTTGCCTACAAGAGCCAGCCCGACACCCAGCGCGGCGCCACATACCGCGAGCAGGACGCTTTCGGTCAGCAGTTGGCGGATAAGGCGGGAACGGCTGGCGCCCAGGGCGGCGCGAATCGAGATCTCGCGGCTGCGGCTCAGCGCTCGCGAAAGAAGCAGGTTGGCAACGTTGGCGCAGGCAATCAGCAGCACGCAGCCCACCGCCGCCAGCATGATCATCAGGATCCTCCGGACATCGCCCACGACCTGCTCCTGCAGCGGAACCACACCAAACGTCAGGCCGCCATTGGGTGGATACAGATCGGGAAAATCGTGGCGCAAACGCGCGGTCAGAGTATCCAGCTCGGCCTGTGCCTGTTGCACTGTGGCGCCGGGCTTGAGCCGGGCCATCAGGTTGTAGTCTTCGTGATTGCGCGCCGAGGCCGCATCGGCGGCAAGTGGCAGTGGCAGCAGAACCTCTGCATCTTCGGCGCCGTTCAAAGTCGGCATAACTTCGCGGGGCAGCGAAAAAGCCGACGGCATCACGCCCGCGATCTGGTACGCCTTGCCGTTGATGGCCACCTGCTTGCCGATCGCCTTGGCGTCGCCGCCGAACCGGCGCATCCAGGTTCCGTGCCCGAGCAGCGCAATTGGCGCGGCTCCCGGACGGTCTTCTTCAGCTGTAAACACCCGGCCATACTCCGCTCTCGCTCCCAGCATGGACAGCAGATTCGACGAAACGTGAATCGCCCCAATACGCTCCGGCTCGCCGCCGCCGGTCAGCGTCTCCACGCCGCCGATCGCAATGGCCACGTCGGCAAAGCTGCGCTGGCCGTTGCGGATGTCAAAGTACTGCGCCGTCGAAAACCAGTCCTGGGTGATGTTGAGGCCGGGCGAACGATTCCACAGGATCACCAGGCGGTCGGCATCTTTGTACGGAAGCGCGTGCATGAGCAAGGCATTAACCACGCTAAAGACGCTGGAATTGGCGCCGATGCCGATGGCCAGCGACAAGACCGCCGCCAGCGTAAAACCGGGAATCTTTAGAAAAGACCGGCAGGCATAGCGAAGATCTTGAATCAGGGCAGCCATCACGGATCGACGTGACATCGTACAGCAGCCACCTTAATTTCTGAAAGCCGCTCTCCCGCAGCGCCCTCAACCGGTGGACAACTCTGCCCCGCTGGCCTTTACCCGGGCTGCTGTTCATTTGACCACCCGCAACGGCACTGTTAAGATTATTTTGCGGGGTGGAGCAGCCTGGTAGCTCGTTGGGCTCATAACCCAAAGGTCGGTGGTTCAAATCCACCCCCCGCAACCAACGCAATCATAGAGTTACGAGGAATTTTGATTATCAATTGTGGTCCGAAATGGTCCAATAAGGTTCGGACAGCAAGAATAGAGGCCGTCTGCGAGACGGTCTCTTTTTATTTGGTCTGCCCCTGAGGCAACAGGCGCTGCACGACGGACGTGTTGGCTTTGCGCTTTGCTTTCATGAAGGCTCCGCCGTAGACGTTCATCGTGGTCGAAATATTGGCGTGGCGCATGAGTTTCTGTTGTACGCCAAGCGGAGCACCAGTCTCGTCGAGCCATGCGCGATAGCTGTGACGTAGAGTGTGCCAGCCAATAGCTCCAGGAATCTTCGCTCGTACTGCTGCGGTTTTGAGTACCTTCTTCCGCAGAGAGCCGGAATCGTAGGGTTTTTCTGTCCGAGGGCTCGGAAAGACCCAATCTCCTTTTGTCTCTGGGCAGAGCCACTTCCATTCGAGCAGAATGGTCGCGACGTCCGGGTCCAGGGGCAATTCGTCCTGGGAACATTCCGATTTCAACTTCGTGACTTGGCTGCGAGCATATCCTTCCCTGATTTCCATCGCCAAGGTTTCGAAGTTGATTCCACTCCAGCGCAGGCCCATGACCTCGCTGATACGAAGGCCGGTACAGCCAGCAAGTAGAACCATACAGCGATAGGGATGGACGAGTTCGTTGAGCAAAGCCCCAAACTCCTCCTCGGTCAAGATACGCGGCGGTTTCATGCGTTTGCTGACGCCCCTGAGTTCGACCAAGCTCATGGGATTGCGTTCCAAATGAATGAGTTCCCAAAGCATGGCCTTCTCGAATAGGCGGTACAGTAGGCCCCGAATGTGACTTCTGGTTTTGGGAGCCACCGCCAACTTCCGGAGCCATTCCTGGACAGGATAAGGTTTGACCTCCCGTAGAAGAGACGAGCCCCACTTCGGAGAGATGTGCTTGTTGATACGGTTGAGATCGGGTTCTTTGGTGGTGTGGGCCAGATCGCCCTGATCGATCACTTCGCTTACGAAGCGATCGATGAGGCCCTGAAACGTGACTACCTCGCGCGATGGCAAGCCGTTGTTGATTTCCAGTCGGAGACCTTCGGCCGCACGTCTGGCATCCGCCCGCGTCGGATAATCCTCGACGGTCCCCAAGGTTATCGAGGGTCGCGTCGCTGACGGATTTTCTCGGTCCCAATAGCGGAATAGCCATACGTCCGGGCCTTTGGTCCTCTTGCGAAGTTCGAGACTGCCGAACTGATAACGGTTTCGTCTAGGCAACTTGTCCTCCTTTGCCTTGACGACGCCGGGATGATTCGGAGCATACCTGGGCTCGCAACCATTCGTCCAGTTCCGAGATGTAGAAGAGCCATCTCTTCCGTTGTCCGAATCCGACGGGATGCCCCGGGAGGTGTCCAACCCCTGCCAAGCGCGTAACGCTTCGTACGTGCATTTGCAGGAACTCCGCCGCGGCCTTCGCACTCACGGGCCTTTCCGAGAATTGCGGTGACTTCTTGGGTGAGTCTAGCGCGGAGTTGCTCTCAAGGTTCATGCGCCAGCCTGTTGGTCCCATGCGCACCGAACGTGTTGGGGGTTAAACATAGGTCCACCTAGTCGTCGTCTTGCTCTTGTGCTTCGTTTTCTAACCCAGGTCGCGTTTTCGGTCAAAAGACGACGAAATCACTATCGATTTGACCGAAATTTCATTCGGGGTTAGGTTTCAGACGCTCGCGACAGGAAAACCTGTCCTGGGCACAGGAGCCAGCCGTGTTTTCATCTGTCGAAGAAGTCGGTAAGCGCCTTAGGTCCACGGGCTACATCGCCGATTCAGTAGGCACATCAACTGTGTTTCTCGCAGCGCGCCTCCATAAACCGTTGCTCTTGGAAGGGCCAGCGGGCAGCGGCAAGACCCAATTGGCATATGCAGTTGCCGAGGCTGCCGGCTCGACGGTCGAACGCCTGCAATGCTACGAGGGCATCAACGACGAGAAAGCCATCGGAAAGTTCGATGAGGCTTTGCAGAGGCTTTGCGTTGAATTGAGGGCAAAATCTGCCAGCATTGATTGGGAATCCTTGCAGACCGAGTTGCACAGCCAGCGGTTCTTCAGTGCTGGGCCGCTTCTTCGAGCATTGCAACACGAGAAACGTTGCGTGTTGTTAATCGACGAGCTCGACAAAGTAGACCGCGCGTTCGAGGCGATGCTGTTAGAGCTCCTGAGCGTGTGGCAGTTGAGTATTCCCAAGCTCGGAACGATTCAAGCGAAGAGCATTCCCTTCGTCGTGCTCACATCGAACGAAGAAAGGCGTATCGGCGATCCGCTTCGCCGACGCAGTTTCTATTTGCGCGTGGAGCACCCCACCGCGGAAAGAGAAGCGGAAATCGTCGCCATGAGGACTCCCGATGCTGGCGCCGAATTCCATGCAGGAATGGCAGGTCTGGCGAAGGCGCTGCGCGGATGGAGCCTGGAAAAGCCGCCGTCTGTCTCTGAGATTCTCGATCTGGCCCAGGCCCTCAGAATTCTCGGCGCTGAAAAAGTCACTGCCGAGATGAGAGACACTCTCCTGCCGCTGCTGGCTAAGACCGAAGCCGATCGCCGGAAACTGCTGCTGAGGGACGGCTTCGCCAGTCTTGTTTTCGACGCGCAGCAGTATGCGGCGCAAAGCCTGGAACGGAGCGCAGTGTGAAAACCTTCTTTGCCGTGGCGGCGCTTTGGTTGTTTCTGACTGCCAGTCTTTGTGCACAATCGCGCAAACAAGCTCACCCCCAAGACCGTCGTGAAGCCGAATACTACGCCTCCATGTATGCGCGGCACTACCGTGTGCCCGTTTCTCTCGTACGCGCGATTATCGAGCGGGAATCAGACTGGCGGGCCTGTGCGGTCTCAGCAAAGGGCGCCAAGGGTCTGATGCAGCTTATGCCAGCGACCGCTCGCCGATTAGGCGTCAGGGACAGCTGCAATATCAACCAAAACATCTCGGGCGGAGTGCGCTATCTGGCCTGGCTGATGCGCCTGTTTCATAACGATCTCAGGCTTGTGGCAGCCGGCTACTACGCGGGTGAGGACATCGTCGCCCGCCGCGGGCTGTCCTATCACAACGCAGATGTCGTTTCGTATGTAAAACGAATCAGAGCCACTTACGTGCTCCAAGCCGGCGTTGGAGACGATTCTGAAACAACTACTTCGAAGAGAGTTATGCGATGAAAATTTGGACGAGTTTGGTGCATCTCACAGCGCTTTGCTTCCTGACCTGCGGAGGCCTGGCGCAGAACGAACCACCGCTAGCGCACATCGTAAGTCTCACTCTCGATCCGCAGAGCGTTACGGTATTGCACCTGCACCCCGGCTTTGTCAGTTCCGTTCGGCTTCCCGACGAAGTCAGCTCGGTCGTTCTGGGCGATCCTGCGATGTTCAAGGGTGAGCACTCGGAAGCTGAGCCACGACTGGTGTTTTTCAAGCCTGGCAGTCCAAAACCGGGCAAGAGCAACGCGCTCATCACCACGCGCAGCGGTCGCGAAGTTTCATTGACTTTAGTCAGCGACGGCGCTTCGGCGCACGCCGAGGCGGTCGACTACGTACTGGAATACCAGCCGCAGCGTAGCTTTCTGATTTCCGCGGTATACCCGACTGTTCTGATAGGCGATACCAAGAGTCTGGGTAGCGAAAGGCCAGCGAGTCCGAGTGGCTCCCCCAAGCCTGATGGATACGAGCGCCGGCCGCCGAGCCAGCAATTGGCGACGCCCCTCGTCTGGCATGGCAAAGAGCTGCGAGTAGCAGTCGGACGAACGGAAGAAAAAGGCTCGGACATGACCGTCGCATTTAGCGTGGTAAATGCGTCATCGGGAACTGTCGAATTGCTGCCGCCGCAGGTACAGCTCTCGGGGACAGCGAAGCAAAAGCACCATAAGGCGATCAAGGCCGAACCGGTAGCGGTCAAAGACTATCGAATGACCTCACGACGTCTACCGCCCGGAGCAACGACCGAAGGCACAGTAGTTTTCGAGCGGCCCACTTTCAAGGAATCGCGGGAGCAGTTGCTGCTTCAGATCGCACAGGCAGAGGAAGTAGACCGGCCAGTCTTGGCGCCGATTGTGTTTGTCGCACCAGCGAAAGGAGCAACCAAATGATCCATCCAAACGGACACGACCCCTCCACCGCGACCATTCCTGCACCTGCGCAAAGTGAGACCATCCAGGTCCCGCCCGAAATGCCACCGGCCGTCGTACAGCCCCTCGACATTGCAACCAGAGCCAAGCTGAGGGCGAGACAGCATTTTCAGCAGAACCGGTTCGTTATCAGCGGCGCCGGCGCGATTGTCATAGCCTTGCTGATCTTTGTGGCCACGTCCATACCGCACAAGACCCCGGCGCAAAAGACGAAGGTCGGAACAGCAGCTGTGAAAGAAGAGCAACCGCAAACCGCAAACACTTCGGTAGATCGAAGCCTCTTTCCGATTACAGATTCAGGCAGGCCTTCGGCAAAAGAGTCGCATGAAGGGTTTCTGAACGAGAAGGACCTGGAGCGATCCGTTACCCGGCGAACTCACCCGACTTCGATTCAGCCTGGACCGTCAAACGCGCCCGGAACTCTTGGGTCCATACCGCCTTTCGGCCCGGATCAACCAGGATGGCAGGCTCCGCCGTACCAAGCGGGTGCAGCTCCGGTCGGCGTTGACGGTGCCGATCTCGGAAGAGCCGAGCGTGAGGCAATGGAGAAGTCATCATTGGTTTACGTCCGAACCGTATCGGCTACGCAAACTGAATCTCAATTACGAGACAGGATGAATCTCATGACCCCAGAGATCGGCCTCGGTTTGTCCACAGGCACGCGATTGCGCGCGCGCTTGGAATCCGCTGCGAGCACTGCGGTGCGTGCCCCGGTATTGGCAGTCATCGAATACACCTATGAACGAGAAGGACAAATCATTGTTCCCGCTGGGGCAAAAGCTGTGGGGCACATACAAGAAGCGGACCGGTCGGGGTATATCCGCGTTCAATTTGAGTCGCTGATGATGCCGGACGGCGCAGCCGTTCCAATTCAGGCGGTCGCGACCGACCTGGACATCAGACCGTTGAAAGGCAAAGTCGAGGGCAAGAATACGGGCAGGAACGTTCTGGTCAGATCGCTTTCCGGAATCGGGGAGGCAGGTTCGCTACTGCTGGGACGAGGCAGTTTGAACCAGCCATTGAGCGAGTCGGACCTTATGCGGGAGCGAGTGAGCAACAACATCGGCGAGGCCTCAGATGAGGAAATATCCCGAATGGCAATAACCTCGCGGATCGTAGTCACCGTTTCTGCCGGTACCCCAATCTATGTTGTTTTGGAGCAGACGCCAAAAGTCGATACGGCGTCGGGGTCGTCGAATACTCGCAGCTCACAGTCGCTGAACACCAGCGCAGAGGAGCTTCGGCAATTGCTGCAATTGAAGCGAGAATTGAATCAGTCGAGTCCAGCACCTCAATGAGAGGATTGCGAAACCGTGAAACCGCAACTGGGAACCCATTGAGTTCCACAAGCCGATTTCTCATTACCGAACGAAGGTCAAACACGTCATTTGTGAACGCAAGAACAGATTTGGCGACTTAGAACGGGCATCGCCTCAGGTCCATGTTGCCTCAGGTGTCTGCTTCGGATCTTCCTGCATGATCGTGAGAACAAAATTGGGGAAGAATAACTAGGCTCAACATTCACGTTGATGAGCGTCTCCGAGGAGCAGCGATGGCCTGCGTCCGAACCTTAGTCAACATGATATCTGCTCGCCGGGATCTCCGGTGTGGGGAGATACAAACGGAAGAAGTCACGCCAGAAGCGAACAACGACCTCCAAGAGGTGTCCGGCGAGAAGCCAGCGGTGCTCTGCCGCGTCCTCTCCGAAGTCGATCAGCATGCAGCCCTTTCCGTCCCGGCCTACCGCAAGTGAGCCCTGTACATAACGGACCGGCCCGTCCCCGGCACCTTGATCGAATCCAGCGTGAACGGCATCAAAGCGGAAGGGAGCCGCGGCGACTCGCATGGTATCGAAGGTCCGCCTACCCCGAACATGCTTGGTGCCGTTCGCGATTTCATGAATAAACTTCATCCACATCGATCGGGAATCCACCCAATCGGCAAACTCTTTCAAAGACTGGACGCCGAATTGTGTGCGAAGCTCCGCCTGGGAAGCGTTCTGATCGTGCCATACCCAGTCGAGAAGATGGTGCGCGGTCGTGGCGCAGTGTACGGCCCTTCGTGCGGAGTGAGGCTCAGCCATGAAGTCGTCGAAGTCTTCCACCAACATGGCATAGAAATCGTGGGCAGTTACCAAGTCGAACATAAGGCTCGCCTCTCTGAAGCGCTGAACCCGCTAACGCCCTTACCAGAGGCACCACGGATTTTTGCAGGCGTTCGGCTAAGGGACTTCGCTTTTCTGATTTTCGCGCTGATGCATCGCTTAGACGTGCTTGGAGATCGATTCCGTTTTCATTAGTTATCGGCTGTCTCAATGCTGCGAGCTCGTGGACAGCCCTACTTAACGAGCGCCCTTGAGCTCTACTTTTTCTTGCGAAATCGATTCGTTTCGAAATCTTCCCGCTCAGACACAGCTCGAACCGCAACACCGTCTAACTGCAATTCCGAACATGCACGATGCACGACGAACGATTGGCTCCTTGTCTATAATCAAAGTTCGGTGCGCCGAGGGTTGGGGCCCTTCAAAAAATCTTGCATCTTCGTTGACAGTTCGTTTGAGGTCAAAAAATCCTTCCCGAACTTCCGTACCATCTTCCCAAATTCGGCATCCATCATCACAAAACGGTCCGGCGACCGATACGCACATAGCTGCCTTATATCTTTCGGAACCGATTTGCCCAGATACAGCTTGAAGCCAAGCCCGTTCAAATAAAACCAATAAAACGGCGCCAGGCCATCCTTGGCACCAAGCACGACCGTTGCCATGTTCGCCACCGGCTTGCGATTATCTATCAAGACGAAAATCACTACGTCCTCAGGGAACGGGCCGCCGAGCAGAAAGTTCCGCATTGGTTCGTAATACTCCCCCAGATCGACTGGAGGAGCCACGCCGCCCAAGGAACTCTTCCACTCCCGCGCCGCGCCACGCCAGAATATGCTCACGCCAAAGTAGATGATCTGATCCATATTGAATCCCTGGATCTTCCGCCCGGCAAACAGGTTGATTCCATCACCGATGAAGACCGGGGTCTCCGCGATGAGCGCCTCTTGCAACGGAAACGGGTTGTCCTGATCCTCCGGAACATTCGCCAATACCCACTTTTCACCTTTGTCGCTCAACATCTGTTCGCACTGGCCGCAAAACGTATAGCCCCGCAACTGATCCGAAACCTGCTTGACCTTTCCCTGAGACAGCACGACAGGATTAGGGTTCTTGAGAGACTTCGCCATGTTCATCGAATACGCGCGACGAGGTATGTAATGACTGTCGCAAAGCTCCTTGATTTCCAAACACAGCTTACATTGCCTAACCTGCACTCTTACGTCCTCTGTCAATTGAAGGAATAACGACACATCACCGCCGCTTCAAGTTTTCAGCAACCCTCGCCATCGCGTTCAAGGTCCTGAAAGAATGTGTAGTATCATCGACGCAATTATCGACCCATATCACCTTCTCTGCCGAATGGACGCAGCACACATGGTCCAGCGGGAACCTGCCCGGAATATCGACGAGGACCCGAAAATAGATCCCCCTCACAAGGAGCGCATACGTCGTAAATTCTGATCCTTTTGACCGCGTCGGAAAGAACACGAGACCCTGCGATGCCAAATCAGTGCAAACCGTGACCACCACGCCGACATCATGCGGTAACCCGATGTAACCGAGGAGATAGCGCCTGAATTGCTCCTTACGTTCGTCGCTCAGTTCCACCGACGTCGTTTGGGTTCCAAGCGTTTTCCATCTATGGATCGCCGCCCTCCAGGCCACGCTCACGGCATAATAAGCGAGCTTATCCGTATCGATCCCCATTTTCCTACCGGAATACTGCATCAACCCGCGCTGGTTCACTCGCCTTCCGGCAAACGGCGCGAGCCTGATGCGATCGAGGAGCGGAAAGGTCTCTCCGTTGTAGACAAGGCTAGTCACGTACTTTTCGCCGCCCTTATTGAATCGGTCTTCGCACTCCTCGCAAAACATGTACTCTTTGACTTGCTTCGCCGTGTGAGTCGCCAGCTCCGGCGTCATCACGACTGGCGCGTAACGGCCTTGCCGCGACATCTTGTATATTGCCCGGCCCATCAGATGGCTAAGTTGGAGGAGCCGCGGCCTCAGGCACAGTTCGCAGATACCCTTCTTTGGCATCGCCTTCCAGTTGGTATTGGCAGATTGCGTCAGGAGAGCGGATTCGTTAGGACCGTGATCCTATCTCGCGCGCCGCCAAACGACGCTGCTTCGCTTCGATGAGCTTGCGAGCTTTCGGCGCCTTGAAATATTGCCTCATCAAATGGCTTTCGAACAGGGCCTTCAAGTTCTCGCTCACCAATATCGGATGATCAACGTTCGTGGCAAAGCACCGGGGTTTCAATTCCTGGGTCAACGTACCGCCGACCATAAGCGAGAACAGAACGCCCGGCAAGTAGAAAAAGTGGCTGCTTTTGTCATTCCCGGTCACCGGGTCGGTGAACAATATCATCGCCTTCGCCGGCTCCCCGACATCAATCGCGAGCACCATGCGGTCCGGGAATCCCGTTTCTCCACGCAAGTATTTCCTGATCGCCTCGGAATACGGCCCGAGCTTGATGCGCGTGTCGCCCGGCTGTTTCGCCCAGCCATGCACGGACGCTTTCCAAAATATCCCCATAGCGAAATGCGTGAGCTTCGCCACGTCGATTGCCGGTACCTTCGCCGCTGAATACAGCGTCATGTCCGGCTCGACCCACTCCGGCGTCGCCGCGGCAAGGATGTCGTACAAAGGAAACGCCCTGTCCTTCCGCATGAGCATCGGGAGCGTCCAGCTCTCCCCTTCACGGTTTAGTATCTCTTCACACCCATCCTTGCCGTCGCAAAGCAAATAGTCCTGCGTCTGCCTGGATGTTGTGAGGACGATCTCGGAGCTGACCTTGATAGGTTCCGAATCGTCCGCCCTGCACGTCTCATAGAGCGCGGCGGGCATCAAATGGCTCTTCGCGAGCCGCTTGTTCAGCAGACACATCTTGCAGATGCCAATGGGCATATGCCAACTCCTGTGGATTGACGGATCCTGAGTACATTGTATATTCCTGGACGAATAAAAGGCGAATCGACTATGGCCTCGTCGATGGATTTGCTTGCCAGATTTGGGTCTCATTTTGCTTTGGCGCGGGTTCCATAAAACTTCGCGCGAACGCGTTCGGCTTGCGTTCGCAGAGGCATCGATGGAACGCCTGAATATCGGGTTTTGTAAGCGTCATGCATCAGCCATCTCAAAAACGGACCTCACCGGTGCTGGCCTGAGCCGGGAACGAGTTGTAACTACACCAAAGTCGTCCAAATTTTCATCTCATTGAGGGCCCTTCGCCCTTCAATTCTGATCCTTGGAGTACCTGCTGATCGTGCCTCCGCGTTGAACTCTTTGACTTCTCACAATTTCCCAAACACGCCGCTATGCGATGGAAACTTGCTCGTGGCTTCAGCACATTTGCTCCCCCCAGTCATAGGCCTCACGTTGGGTTGCTCGAAATACACGATCAGCCTATGTTCTCGCTTGCGACACGGGAGAACCACTCACCGAATCGCAGGAGAGAAGCACTATGCAGGTTTTCAGTTGGGGTGATTGGCGGCAGCGCCTGGCTCTTGCCGGTCTCCTCGTTATCGTTTCGCTTCAGCTTATGCCGTTGACGTCCTATGCCCAGAACCTCGGGCAACAGCCGGCTTCAGGACAGGCAGTTCAGGGTCAAACCGCTGCCCAGCCTGAAGGAGCCGTACTTAACTTAGTCAATTGGGTGGGCAATGTGATTGCTCCCGTTGGCGCCGCGCTCGCTGTCGTAATGGCGGTCGTGGCCTATTCCCAGGGCCGGGGCGTAGCACGCTGGGCCATTACTGCTGGCGGACTCCTCGTGATCTCGGGTCTGACGCGGCTGATCGAGTTCTGGATCTCGAACGGAACTGCTGGAGTTCAGTAAGAAGCTGAGTCACGCGTATGACGTTGCCGCAAATTCTCGTCGACTTGATGAAGCTGCTGTTCGACATGGCAGTGCCGGCTGCCATCTGCACGATGGTGCTGGCCGGGATTGCCCTGCGGCGAGAAGGCGGCGTCAATTTCCAGACGGGCGGCGGCTTCCAGCGATGGGCGCTGTGGTCGGTGATCCTGTTGACACTCCCGCAGTTCCTGTCCTGGTTCGCGGGACAAGGTATCAGCATGCCGGGTCAGGGCGGCAACATCTCAAGCCCTTGGGTAACCAGCGTCGAATCGAGTTTCAACAGTTTTGTTACCAACATCGTCGTTGCCAAACTCTCCCCCTTACTGGCCGCGTTCTGCGTGCTAAAGGCGGTGCTTGATGGAGCCGAGGGCCATAACCCGCTCGGTTCCATCATCGCCGCCATTTTTCTGCTTTCTGCGTCAGGCACAGTGCAGTTGATGCAGAGCTGGAACAGCGGCTCAGAGTTTGCGACGACCGACATGTTGACCTCGGCTTGGAACTTCCTGGCCGGAACGATTCTTCCCGAAGCGGCGGGGTTGGCAGTTGTGGGCGCCATCCTCAACTACGTGCGACACCGGCCGTTCATGCCGTTGGTGGGCTCGGGGCTGGCGTTCTTGAGCGTTTCGGCCATCTGGAAACTGGTTCAGGCCATGGCCGGCTGATGAGGAATGGAGGTGATCCTATGAGCCTATCGAACGGATTGCTCAACCTGACGAGTTGGCTGGGCAACGTCATCATGCCGACCCTGGCCGGTCTTTTCGCGGCGGCTGCGGTTTATCAGTTCAGCAAAGGCCGCCACCATCACCAATTCGCTTACGCAGCACTGGCGTCATTGATGTGCTCAGGCTTGCTTCGAGCGATGGAGTCATTCAGCAACCAGGCAGCGTGGAATGACCCGGATCGCTACTGGATATCCATTCTTACCTTGGTGAACTGGGTCGGCAACGTGCTTCTGCCGCTGTATGGCGCGATCCAAGTTGTGCTGGCGGTGACCCACTACGCAGGACTTTTAGAGCGAATGACGGTGGGAGAAGCCTGGGTCAGGAATCTGATCGCGGCGATGTGCTCGTTCGGTCTTTCTGGGTTGCTCCGGCTGGGCGAGTTCTGGATTCAACACGGAACTGCCGGCGTGCCATAGGAAGGAGTGGAGAAATGGCGTTGCAAGTGACACCCGTAAACCGGAATCTGCAAACGCGAGTGACCTTCATGTACCTCGAATTTGAGGACCTGTTCGTGGTGCTGGGAGCCGCGGCGGTGATGAACGTCGTTGGCCACTTTGTCGGCGGCGAGATCGCCGGAATGCCCATGAATCTCGTCCTGCAGTACGGCGTGCCGTTGTTAGTCGTCCCGGTGTTGATGGCATTCAAGTACGGCAAGCCGCGTGGCTACGTCCGCGACCTTGCGCTTTGGTACGCGAGACCGCGGGCCTACTGCGCAGTGTCGAGGGATCGCGAGATCAGGTCAGCATATTTGAAAGAGGAATAACGGTGCCAATCACAGTCGCCCAACACGAAAAGAAGCTCCACGAGCCACCCCTGTGTGAGCAACTGCCGGTACGGGATTACCTGGACGACGTTGTCATCCGCACAAACGGAGCGTTCGTTGCCGCTTACGAGCTGAAAGGCTCGATATCGTATTTCGCGAGTGATGAAGGCCGTGATCGCGGAAAGCTGATGCTTGAAGCCTTGCTGCGTTCCATTCCCGAACAAAGCATGCGGGTGCAGATCCGGTATGAGGTGGTCGAAGATGTAGCCGACCTCCTAGATCAATACAGGGTTGGGCAGAAGTCCGACCGAGACGAAGCCATTGAGCTGGACCGTCTGCGGGTCGAAAGGTGGATAACCAAAGAAGCCGCGGGCCACTACATGCGGCCCATTCTGCACACGTACCTGGTTTGGGACCCGGTCCTTCATCGCCGTCTGGCAGGAAAGCCGCTCAAACCCCGAGCCGACCTATTCAGCCTGTCCGCAAGAAGGTCGATTGAGCGATCGCGCCAGGAGCATCAGGACTTGCTTGCGGAGTTTGAAAGCCTCTTGCGAGGAGTGGAGACCGCGCTCGAAGCCGCCGAACTCGGCGCCCGTCGGCTCAGTGATGAGGAGCTGTTCCTTGAAACCAAGCGGGCGCTGAATCCGTTGAGTCCAGATCGAGGGCCTTATCGGCAAGACGGCGAACTCGAATTTAAGAGTGCTCGCCAGCAACTCGCCGACGTCAGCATCGTCGATGAGACTGACACATATCTGAACCTAGGCGGCATTCTGTATGCCTTTGTCAGCCTGAAAGATCTGCCGGACGCCACTTTCCCCGGAATCTTGAGAGAGCTGACTGCGCTTGATTTTCCGATCGTCTGCAACGCGCAGATCACGATTCCTGATCAGGCCAAGGTACTCAAAGGCTACAAGAGCCGGTTACGCAAGATGCAGGCCGCGCAGCGCGACGCCAATGGTGGTGTACGTATCAATGTCGAAGCCCAAGTGGCTGAGGCTCAACTGGTCCGGGTACAGCAGGACATCATTTCGAGTTCCGTGAAGACGGCGAAGCTGAGCCTGGTCATCGGCACTCGCACGTCGCAGCGAGCGGTAACAACAAGCGACCTTGAGCAGTCAGAAAGGACCCTCGACAACCGTCGGCAGCAGCTACTGTACGCCATCGCTCGGATGAATGGCGCCAAAGCGGTAGGGGAGACACTTGCGAAAAGAAGGCTGTTCTTCAATTCGCTCCCTGCAATGGCCGATGCCGATAAGCGGGATCAAGACTTGCTCACGCCAAATGCTGCCGATCTTGTGCCGGTGGAGATGCCGTGGCGTGGAACCCCGCGCTCTCCTCTTTTCCTGCTGGAGACTCCCTACCGCCAACTCATACCCTTCTCGCTTTTCGATCCCGGCTTGAGCGACGCGAACATGCTGGTTATGGCGAAGTCCGGCGGCGGAAAGACCTTCATGGTCCAGCAATTTCTTCTGATGGCGGCCCGTGACAATCCCTTGATCTCGATTATCGAGCGCGGAGACTCCTATCGCCCGCTGGTCGAGCTGATGGGCGGCCGGATGATCACCATGTCGCTCGACACGGACCAAACCATCAATCCTTGGGACCTGCCGGAAGGAGAAAAGGAGCCGAGCAAGGACCAAGTGGCGTTTCTCAAGAACCTGACCCGGCACATGCTTGGCGAGGGTCGCGCCGAAGACACGGAACTCCTCGACAACCTGATCACAGAAGCGATCTTACGGACCTACAAGCGGGCGGCAATCCGGCCGTCCAATCCCATCCCGACGTTTTCCGATCTGCGAGACGAGCTGGCGCAGTGGCGGGATGAAGACAAAAGTGAACGAGTGATGGATGAGGCCCATTTGGCGGCAATCAAGTTGCGCAGCTGGGCCAGTGAAAAAGGTGTGTACGCAAAGCTGTTCGATCGCCCGACAACAATCTCGCTCGACAACCCTTGGTTGTTTTTCAACGTGGAGCAACTTAGTGACGACCCGCGCCTGGAAACGGCGATGAGCTTGCTCATCGCCCACGCCACCGCGCAGCGGGCATCGGGGAAAGCCGGCAGGCGAAGCATCACGGTTCTCGACGAATGCTGGTTTCTGCTGGATTCTCCGGTACTGGCGCCTGAAGTTGTTCAGCTTTTCCGCACGGCTCGCAAGCGCAACGCCAGCGTCTGGGGCATCAGCCAGACGGCTGAGGATTTTGTCGGAACCGAGGCGAACCCAAGAGTCCACGGCGCAGGCATCGTCAAGAATGCGACGACGAAGATCATCGGTCAGCAGCCGGGCGATATGACGGCACTCCGCGCTCACTTGCACCTCAACGAAACCGCTCTGAACCAGGTCAAGCGCTTCAGTGCGCCAATCAAGGGCAAAAGCGCCGATGCGTTGATTGTGATTGGGGAAAAAGCGGACACGACACACACCATTCGGATGTCACCCACTCCGGTTGATTACTGGATCATCACGACCTATGCGCGAGAGCGGCTCTACAGGTCCTGGTGGCTTGAACACAACCGCGACATACCGAAAATTCAAGCGTACTTGGAGCTAGCAGAGAGATTTCCTGCAGGCCTGGCCGAAATTGATCCCTTGCCTGAAGAAGTGTCAGGCGAGGTAGCGAGAGGAGCGCGTATATGAAACAGAAGGCATTCGCATTTATTCAAAGTTTTCGTCCCACCCTTGCCAGAAACAAGAAGTGGATAGTTTTGTTCGTGCTGGCAGTGTTGTTAGCCCCGCCGAGCGCCCGAGCTGCTGGGATCGGGGATATTCTCACCTTGTTTAAGACCATCACTAGCACGATCCAGGGCGCAATCGGAGGCGCTCTGAGCGGGATTCAGACGCTCAATTCCACGATCAACAGTTTCCGACAGCAGATCATCTGGCCCCTGGCCCAAATCAACCAGGCAAAGGCGTTCGTTACCTCTACCCGAGCGCAGTACGGCGGCCTGATGTTCCAGGTCCAGTCGATCAAGAACAACAGCGCCACGCTCACAAACCCCTCACGGTTGGAATCAGTGTTTCGAAACGGGCAATCCGGATCGATTGGCCAATTCCAGCCCTTGTACACCAATGTCTATGGCAATGTCCCTTCCTCCAACAACGCCCGGCCAGTGCAGCGCAACATGGTCGACATGGACGATGCACTGGCGCAGGGGTCGCTCAAGACTTCGGTCCTTTCGGACCAGACCACACAAGGGATGCTGGCGCTAGCCGATTCCATCGAGCAACAGAGCGCGACCGCGGCTCCCGGCTCAGCGCCAATGCTCGCAACTCAAGCAGGAATTTCCGAGTTGGAGTCACAGGCGTATCTAGCCAAGATTTTGGCCTCGGAGTTGCGACAAGAAGCGGCCAAGCTTGCTCATCAGAACTCGCTGCTAAAGCAAAGTGCAGCGTCCACACGCAACCTACAGAACCAGGTGCAGCAAGTTCTTACGCACCCATAGGAGTTTGAGAAATGAAACAGCGTTTACTGATTCGCGGTTGGAGGTTTATTCGCAATGCCATTGCGCTTGGACTGGCGCTCGTTGTCGTGGTGCTTATGCTGCCGAGCAAAGCTCGGAGCCAGTTGGGATTAGATCCCTGTTGTGCCATCATCTCGGCCGGGCTGAGCACGATCTCAAATCTTCTGAACAGCGTTGTCGCGAAGCCACTCGGCGCCATTCAACAGCTTGAGCAGCAATCGGTGAATTTTGAGCAACAGGTAGTCTTTCCAGTCACGGCTATCAATCAAGCCAGGGGACTGGCCGGACAGCTTCAGGGGCAGTTTGTCCAGATGCGGCAGATCTTCCAGGTGCCTGTAGCCAGCGCCACGCTCGCTGCCCCCCAGCAACTGGAGCAAAGTTTGCTCTCCCGGAATCCCGGCGCTGTGCCTCAGATCACGAATAACTATGCCGCGCTGTATGGAACGGTCATGCCGTCCACGGATGCACCTCAACCGGTCCGGGATCTGGTGGACATGACGGATGCTGAGGCGCAAGCAGCAATGAAAAAGGCGGTCGAGATCGACGCCCTGGCTGACCTGGAGCTTCAAGCCGCCGAGCAAATCAATCAACAGTTGCAGACGGCAGCTCCGGGTAGCGCCTCGATCCTTGAGGCGCAAACGTCGGCATGGCTGGTGCGGGCCAACGCATACACCCAATCGGCGATGGCGGAATTAGTGCGCGTGCGCTCGATTGAGTTGGCCAACAACGGCGCGCAGATCAAGTTCTCGGCTGCGCACGCCAGCAGTCTTCACAACGCAGGCAGCCTACTTCTTCAGGGAGCGCATTGAGCCGTGTTCTATTTCCAGCAACTGCTGAACACGGCGCTCGGGGGCATCGACGCGACGAACGTTATCCCGACCGTCAGTAACATGGCTTTCGCCATTCTGCTGATCGGATTCCTCATCGGCCTGTACCAAGCGGTATTACGTGGCGGCGATCTTCAGGCGCTTGCCGTGACTGCGATCAAGTATCTCGTCGTCGCCATGATTGTCGCGAATTGGTCCACGGTATTTCGGGATGTAAACGGTTCCTTCAATACCGTCGCGAGCTTTATCGGCAACAGCTCCGGCGCCGGCGACATGTTCATCAATTGGATGACGCAGCTTCAGCAGCAAGCCCAGACCAATCCCAATCTTACGTTCTGGGACATCATCACAGGCGACCAGGCAGGCGCGATCACGGTCGGAATGCTTCTGATCGCGTACGTCGTTTATGCCCTGGCCATTATCGTCTTCTGCTTTTTTTACACACTGTTTGGCTCCGTCCTCTACGTTCTCGGGCCGCTGGTGCTGGCTCTTATCCCGATCTCTGGCATCGGTCAACTCGGAAGAACCTATGCCATCAACGTGATGATTTGGAATGCCTGGGGCATTCTCTATGCCGTCTTTGGCGCTCTCATCACCGCAATCCACTTCAACCAGGTCAGCGATGTGCTTGGCAACGGATTTCTGGGTTTTCTACGTGGCGTTCCCGACTCGGTCATTCTAGGACTCGTGAGCATTGCTTATGCGTTGGCGGTCGCCCTGATTCCTTTCATTGCCAAGCGAGTAATTTCAGGTGACGTGGGGTCGACGGCGTTCGCATTCGTGCGTGCGGGTGCGATGGCGGCCGGCGCTGCCCTGGCTGGCGCCAGCGGATTCGCTGCAGGGGCGAGCAGCGCGGCTGCCGGTTCCGGCAGCAGTGCTAGCGCCGGCATCGGCGCGTCGTCATCATTAGGCTCCGGTGCGATCGCCTCCTCAACCCCGCCACCTGTGCCCACCATGCCAGAGTTCCTTCGCTCCGGAGTTGCAAGCGCGATGAACAGCAACGCCAGCCCGCCCGCGCCCTCCCCCAGCAGCAACGGCAGTCAGCACGGCAATCGCGCGGCTGCCGTTGCTGCGGGAGCAGGCGGCCCCGCCATCACTTATCGCCCGCGCGGTGTGGTGCAGGTCATTAGCTTTAACGCGGGAAAGGCCTTGGGAAAAGCAGCTGTGGGCAGACGTGAAGATGACGGCAACGGATAGCGCACGAGGTTTTCGTCATGTGGAGACAAGGTCCTATTTGGGAACCGAAGGATTCGAGCTTTCGACCGTACAGCATCACCACTCTGATCTTCTTCTATATCGGGAAGTTCTTTGGGAGGTTGTTCGGAAAGCGCGCATAGGCGCGGTTCACGGGGGTAGTCAATATGTGGTCGAAGAACGGTAAAGAGGAAAAAACAGCAAACGGCTCCACGGCGCCGGAGAGGCTGCGTTACAGCCATTATTACGAGCATGACGGAGCCTTGCGCGCCTATGCCAATCGCGCGATGGTCCTGGCCTTCCTATGCGTCCCAACCACCCTGCTTGCCCTGGCATTTGCCGCCTATGTTCGCCTGCAACCACCGACCGTGATCCGCGTGGACGAGAACGGCCAAGCCACCGTAGTCGGCAAGGCGAAACCTGTCCTCTCGGTGACACAGGGCGCGGGCTCCGAACCGACCGAATTCGAGAAGCGTGCCTTCGTGCGTCTGTTTCTCGAACGCTACTTGAACTTTTCAGCGACGAATGTAAGCCGCAACTGGGCTGACAGCTTGAACATGATGAGCGCCAACCTGCGGCGCACCGCATTCTCCGGGATGCAGAAGGACAACCTGATTGGAAAGATCGAGGATGACCAGACCAGTTCGGAGTTCCAATTACGCTCGCTCGAAGTCTCTAAAGAGGACCCGCTGACTTATACAGCGTTTGGAGTGAAGGAAGTTCATCACATTCACGAGCACAACGAGACCATCGACAAGGTGGTGAGCGAGTTTCATGTTCGCCTGGCTGTTGAAAAGAGATCCGAGCAGAACCCAAGTGGGTTGCTGATCGGCGAGTACTGGGAGCGGCCCATTGAAGGTGAAAAGAGAGATTGGGTTCTGCAGCAAGCTGGGCTCAGCAGTTTTTGATCGTTGACTGGAGATGGAAATGGACACGAGAACATCGAGCAGTACGCCACCGGGAGCCAACGGCACAGGAACACGTCGCAAGAGGCGCAATGCCGACGATGCGGGCGTGCGGTACTTCCTACCTAAGGCCGGTTCCTCACCCGCCACTCCGGAGTTGGGGCAGGAAGTAGCCAGTGAAGGCGAAGCATTAATTCAGGCTTTTCGGAGTGGCCAGACGTTTTACACGCTAACCGCCTGGAAGGCGGTACCGGAGGTGAATGGCGGAGGCAGCCCTGTGATCGTGAAGCAGGCAGTTGCCCCGAAGCAAGTTCAAAGTTAGTTCCGAAGTGATCAGCACAGTGAGTTCTCAGATGACCAAGTAGATGTTGGTCCTTTGAGCGCCCCGCGGCTTGATGTGGGGATATGTGCTGACCCGGCTTCTCGCACTTGAAGACCTGGTCGAGCGAACCCGAAATGGGAGACTAGGCAAGAGAGCGAGGGCTTCGGGTCTGCCGAACTCCTTAACTCTTTTCCAGTCCTCCCCGAGAACCGATGAGCTAAGGAGAAAAAAATGACGACGAAGAATACCAAGACGAAGAGATACAGAATCCCGGCCGACCAGATCCAGAACCTTGAGATCGACCGCAACGGACGGATTGCGCCGCGGTTGCACGATCTTGAGCCACTGGAAAACACGCTCCTCAGCGTGCTTTATCCGGGAATCAAGGTCGCCAGTGTGAACGTGCCGGCAGAGCCCCTCGATGACTACGAGGAATCGCAGGTCGAGAACGCTTTGGCACGGCTCGTCTTCAAAGGGATTCACTACAAGTTGGTGGGTGCCAGCGGTTCGGCAAAGAAAGGCAAGTTTTACTTTGTCGACCAGGAGCACAGCCGGGCGATTGCCGAGCGGTTTCAGCATTGGCCGCAGGCGGCGATCGTTTATTTCGGGATTCTTGTCTCACCCTGCAAGGTGATGAGGGAAGCTCCCGATTCGCGTGTGCTCGTGGTTCCCGATAGGTCGCTCGGAACCAATGACTGCCGGGGATGGATCAGGCGGTCGCTGTTCCAACGTCTCCAAGAAAAACATGACGATGAACTTCTGACGCTCCAATTTGATCGGCTTCGCCGCGAACGACATGGAACTGTACGCGACGAGGATCTGGACGAGCAGGAACGATCAATCCTTCTGCACGATGCCAAGCGGGAGATTTCCTGGAAGCGTCTGCCGGAGGGTCGGTTTTACCAATTCCGAATGGCTTTCGCCAATACGCAGGCGAAGGGCGCATTCAAAATCATGGAGGATGACGTTTCGGACGCGCTCGAAGCGGATTTTGTTTTACCTGAGAGCGCGGTCAAACCGGGGCTAAAGATACCGGCGGTGATGTACTCGATCATCGGGCCGGGCAGAAGATTCGCGGGCAACGTGACAGTTGGTATCCGCGAAGTCTCCCGCCAGCTCGAGTTTGAGTCCAGTTACACGCTCATCGAACATGCCCCTGAAGACTCAATTCAGCTGGAAATTTTACCACAGGCCATGAAGCAGGTGGCTAGGCTGAGTGAGGCAGTTGGACAAGGCCGCTATGAGGAACTGTTGGAACTCTTGGGCCGCCATCCGGACAAGGTTTCCGCGGACCTTTTGGACCAAGACGGAAGCGAAGAATTCCGGGTCGTTGAAGGCTTGCTCCTGGCCGACGCTAGCGGCGAGATCGTCCGTCATCCCTATGTCAACAATCAACTCAACAAGCTGCTCGCGCGCTGGGCCTTCAAGACAGCTACGGGCGGAGGTTTCCGTCTTCCTGCATTTGCTCTGATGGACGATGGTTATCTCTTCCTGAAAGACGGCCAGATGTTCTCCGGGTCCGACTGGATTCCGGAACACCGGGCCATCGTTCCGCTGGCTTCGAAGTACGGACTGTGCGTTCGTTACCCGATACGCATGGTTGACGATCTTCTGCCGTTCGGAAATCTTTCCGACGACGAGATCCTCGCCGAGCTTAACAAGGACCTTTGCCGTGCAAGCTGCACGCTGTCGGACGCAGAACTGCGCGATCTGGTAGCACGGCAGTTGCGACTTGAGGGCACGTATGTTCTGCACTCAGAAACGGCAAAGAAAAACGGCGGCGACTATGACTTCGACTGGATCTGCGTGGTCGAGGAAGACCGGTTCCCCAGGTTCGTGAAGGGCCGGTTTGCACGAGGGCTTGGGGCACAACAGGGCAAGAACAAGGCCAACAAGGCCCGCGATCCATGGTTCAACCTGGAGCACGTGGCCATGAAGGCTCGGGGCAATCACATTGGCTCGATCACCGATCTGATGACTTCCTGCCGAGCAGCAGGCCGCGATGACCTTGCCCAGCAATTGGCCGTCGAGCTTCAGAACGCGCTCGATAGCCTCAAGTGGCAAGTCCAGCCCGACCTCAAGTTGGTCGCCGAAATACGCCAGCAGGTACGCCAGGCGCCGTGGCTCCGCTACAAGAACGAACGCCGCGTCTCCGATCTGCCGCTGCATGTGGAAGTGGAGAAGACCGACCGTGTCGGCCATCTCTACAACCACGTCCGCAAGCAGATTGAAGACTTGGTGACTAACAAGGCTCCGATTGAGGCATTCAAGGCTCTGGTGGTGGGCGAAGAGGTCACACGCCCGATGCTCGAAGACTGCCGTTTTATCAATCGGGTGTATGCCGCGATGGTGGGCAAGATCGCCGGAAGGCGAGAACTGCTGAAAAAACAACTGGAAGTGGCCAAGGCCGAGTGGGAAGCCGTGCGGCAGTCTCCTGACAAGGAACTGCGGCGGCAGAAGCTGTTTGCCTCGAACCAGGCGCACGGCGCATGTCGCGCGGACGAGGAACGGGGCAAATACGAGATGAAAGCGATCCTGGCTCTCATCCGCATCTGGGCACAGAACAAGACTGAGAATCGGGCTGCTTGGCTGCAGGCGCTCAACCGCGTCGTGTGCGGGGGAGAGCGTTCGACGGGCTCGATTTTATTTCTGGCCTTTCCGCAGGAGCTGATCTTGAAGTTGGCGGAACGCACCGGCGGCAAGGCCGTTCGCGTGCACATTCCGCGCCTTTATGAAGGCTTCGTTCGCATCGACGATCAAGGCCGGACTTTCCTGGTTGATCCCCTCAAAAATGGAGGACAGAAGCACACCTTCCTGTTCAAGTACGCGGACGGGAAGATCCTCCTTGACGACGACAAGTCCGAACAGGCTCAGGCAGAGACGTCAGAGGCTGCGGCGGAACAATCCGAAGCGGCACAAGCCGCAGTTCCGGACGAAGCCGTGGAGTTTCCGTCCATCACTCTCGATGAAGATGGACCGGAAGTTCCCTGGGTCATGTGAGGCACTAACCGTTTTGAGCGGAATCCCGAAAAGGATTCCGCTCAGGGCACCAAGAGGGAACCATGAAGAGAAATCTGTTTCTCATCTTCTTTATATGGGCTGTTTGTGTCATCAGTGCCTTTGCACAGGCTGGCTCGCCTCCGCTGAGTCCCATCCATGTGGCCACCGCGTTGAACCATTTGACCGTCTTGGAATTCCACGAACCGGTCACGATGGCCGCGGCCGGCAGCCCGGACTTTCAGATTGAGCGGCAGGAGGACAAGGTTTTCATCAAGCCCACCAAACCAGGGGCTTGTACGGACCTGTTTGTGTGGACTGCGTCCCGCCGTTTTGCTTACGAACTTGAAACCACCGCCGAGGTAAAGAACATGAATGTGTCAGTCGATCATCCACTCCCCCCTGCACCAGCGCCGCCGGACTCGGGATTCAGCTCCCACGTCGAAGATTTTGCGGACATGATGTTCTCTCGCGCGTTCTTGGGAGCCGTGGACATTACGCCAGCGAACCAGAGGATGGCGAAGAGTATTGTGCGGGTACGAATACAACAGGTGTTTCGCACCAAGACCAGCATCTACGTCCACTACAGCATAGAGAACGCCGGCCGAGGCTCGTATCACGTGACGACGCCAGATGTTTTCGAATTGCAAGTCGGACATTCAACTGTCTCTCTGCTGAGCTTTACACACAAACAACTCGATGCCCGTCTGCTTGAGAAATTCAGTGACATTCACAGTGTATCGCTTCCCGTTCCCCACGCCGAGACGGCATCCGAGGATCTTGCTCCCGGTGAGTCCACCGAAGGTGTCGTGGTGATACGCCAGAACTTAACCTCGCCGGCGGTCATGCAGGTGGTTTTCGACAGCCAAGTCAAAGCAACATTTGTGCTCTAGCCATGAATCGCGATGAACAGACTTCGGCGATGGTGGATCGGCTTCGTGAGTTCCACCGCAGAGAGGAACGAGAGCGGATACGGCCCTCATTGCTGCGCTGGATCGAAAATCCGCTGAGGCCGAAGACCAAAGAGGGCAAACTTCGCGTCAACCCCATTCTCTTGCTACTGGCGGCCCTCGTCGTGCTAACCGCGAGCACGTTTCTCTTTTTCAGCTTCGTTCAGTCATGACCTACACCAATGATTACCGGCTCGGCCGTCGCGCCTACCACGCGCACCAGGAAGAGAGCCTCGCGTTTGTGCTCGCCGTTGTTGTTGTAATTGTGATCGCTATCGGTTTCTACATCCTTTGGGATCGCTTTCATATCCGCCCCGCGCAATTAGTCGAGCTGTCGTTATACGCTCTGTACGGTTTGACCGCCGCCATCTCTGTCGTCTGGCATTTCGCTACTTTGCGACGCAGACGTGAGGCGAACTGGCCGCATCCTCCTTTATTTATTGCCCAAGCCAAAGACTGCAAGGCCGTTGCCGAGGCGTACAGACAGAATGCCATTGTGCTTGGCTACAACGTTCACGGCGAGCCATGGCTTTGGCCGGACCGAACGCGCGTCATGCAATCTGTGGTCTTCGGTGCAACCGGCTCGGGCAAGACTACCTTGCTCAAGAACATCATCTCCCAGGACGCCTTTCGCGTCGTCGGCCCTCCCGGAGACGAACACCGCATCCCTATGCTGATTTTCGACGGTAAGGGCGACCAGGAGTTTCTCAACGGCCTTCTTCCCGCCTTTGAAACGGCCGGCCGGATGCACCAGTTGAAGGTTCTCGATCCCTCCCGACCGGCCATCTCCGCCCGATACAATCCGTTCTTCAGCGAGCATGGCCTCTATCAGGAACACGCAAACTTCATCTTCGAATCATTCGACCTCAAGGAGGATTTCTTTCACGGTCACCAGGCTACTTACTTAAGCGATCTGGTGCGTGTCATGGCGCACACCGGCAAACGCTTCAACATCTACGACGTGCTTGTTCTGGCGCTCGACCAGCAGGTCATGAGAGAGCAAATCGCAATTGCCCGCTCTTGCCTTGAAGCGGAAGTTGGAGTCAATCACCAGCGCCGGCTGAACTTCGAGATGTCGGTCCGCAATCTCCAACAGTCGTTCGAAGACCGAGAGCGCGTGCCCAAGATTCAGGGCCTCTTGAACGAGCTGATGACGTTTCTCGAAGACGACCTGTCGGTCATCACCGGAGCTTACGATGACCTGCTTTCGCTCGACGAGGTGATCGACAACGAACTGATTCTGTTTGTTTCTCTGAACACTAATAAGAACTCAAAGGCGGTCACTGCTCTGGGTCGCATGTTGCTGCAGAACATGCAACTGATAATCGGCCGACGGTACGAGAACGAGCAGCAGCGCCGTCGCGAAAATCGCCCCATGGTCAGCGTCATCCTCGACGAATTTGCGCCCTTCGCCTACTCCAACTTCGCGCAAATCCTGCAAACAGCGCGGGGCACCAACACGGCTTTCCTGTTCGCGCTCCAAGCCTTGCCGCAATTGCTCACGGTTGGCCGCGGATTCAAAGACGATGTTTCTTCCGCGCCCAATACCACCATGCTCTTGCACACGCGCGACGAAGAGACGGCGCAGTACTTTCTCAAAGCTTCAGCGCGGGTTCGGCAAAAACGGCGGACCCTCACCGTCCAGCGAACCGGAATCTTCGAGGACAAGTACGAGCCCATCGGCTTTGGCAGCGAGACCGATATCAAAGACACTCGCGCCCAGGATGAGCACATTAAGAACTTGCCGGTTGGTCAGATGGAAATCCTCATGACCGACAGCCTGCAAGGCACATTGCATTCGCACCTGCATGTACGCGAGCCGAGGAATTACCGCTTCCCAGGACTTGAGCCGAGGATCTATCCCCGCACTTTCTCGGCGGACTCAGGACGCCAAGGCGCGAACCTGCGTTTCAAAGATCCCGACTTGGTGCGACGGAATGGCAAACGCTTCGCGACCGGGAATGGACGGATGGCATGGCTGTGACTCGTTCATCCCGATTGCCGGTTGGCGCGCTTCTGTTAGCAATTCTGTGCTCGTCTGTGATGGCGGCCCAGGAGAAATCGACCTACGATCCGGCGCATCCGGCTCAGCCATCGAGACCCGCACAAGGGTTTGTCGATTTCACGCTCGGGCGCATCAATGCCCGCGATATCGAGTATGGAAAGTGTCTGGACGAAGACCGCAGGATGATGCTCGAAGAGACCATCGAGAACGGTTATTTCTGGTCCAATGTTGTCTCGCTCGGTCTGCTGGGCTGCCTCTTCCTGATTATCGTTTATCAGCACTGGAGTCGCGCCAGGCAGGATTGGACCGTAGCCAGCCTGCTCGCTGAACAAGAGCACTCATTGGCGCGAAGTCAAGCCCAGATCAGCGAAGTCACTGCGAAGAATCGTGCTTTCATGGATGCACTCGCCGCGCAAAGAGAGACCACAATCCGCGCTGGCGCCCTGGACACTGCAGCATCGGTTGCGACGGCAACGAGCGCGCCACAGCGTCCGGCGAGTGCTTCAACTAAGCATTCCACGAGCGTCGGCGTCGAGCGTGCAGCGGCTGTCGCCATCGCAGCCGAACCGGCAAGCCAGATTGGGCTCTTTCATGGGGATGGGGACCTCATGATGACCATCAATTCCCTCCGGCAGCAGCTTGCCCATGCCGAAGAGGAGAAGAAACTTCTCCGGCGTCGGATCACAAATGCGGACCGGCAACTCGCGGCAGAGCAGGCCAAAAATCGCCAGCTTAAGGGGGAATAAAACTTCAGGGTAACGACCCGGATAAGACCTCCCAAGGAGGCGCATACGAGATGACTGAAAGAGACGAAAAGCATCTGCGGAAGGCCGAGCCCGATCGCGCCTTCGCTGCAATTGAGGAACGCGAGCGGCGGATCGCTTCGCTGGCGCCCGAAGAGCGGCAACTTGCGCTGGAGACCGCGCGATTTGCTGATCTCTGCCAGTACCTCTCCCAGAAGAATATGGACGTACCGCTTCATATTCTCGATGAACTGAGCGGCCTCCAAAAACTGGCGTTGCCCGACCGAGGCGAACGCATGAAGGCGCTCAACCAATCCCTGATGGAGTACCTGAACGATGCTGGTCAAGATACTGGGATTCGGCAGTAACTGGTGGGCAAGGTACGGTAGCGATCCCGAGGATCGCTACCGCTACACGCGTCATGCCGCCTATTTCAACTCCGCCGGCGTGCGCTGCGGTTCTCGCATCCGCCGCCACTGGATCGTCCCCGGTTTGCTCCGGTTCAACGGTGTTGGAGATTTCAATCCCAACTTCCCCGGCCGGTCGGTGGGCGAGACATTTGAGTGCGCTGACCTTGCCTTCGCTTATGGCGGTAACCGTCTCCTGTTCGTGAGAAGGGCGTCTCCATCGTCGCCCCCCGATTACTACTTGGCCGTTGCTTCGAGTGCAAGATTCGGCCTCTTTAATCCGGAACGCCCCGATTGGAAATCGCGCGACGTGTTGCCGATTGCAGTGAGCCGGCTTCGCGACCAACAGGAAGCACTTCTGCTCATGAAAGAGGGCGATTGGGTCCAAACTGAGCTGGGCTTCTGGCGGCTCACGCCCGCGACCTCTGAACATGTTGGATGCGCGTTTGAACTGCTGGCGCAGCCGGCGTTGAGCTGAAACATATCTGACTATGAGG